>JGI12383J13903_1000026_pt1 | contig 129699 bp, 115 predicted proteins | sample Passage237B_FD_13903 | JGI IMG/M metagenome (IMG submission 13903)
TGTTACCGCCAATGTAAAACTGACCCACTAATGCCAATCGAAAAGTGACCCACCTGAGCCACCATGGCGGCCGACTGAATAGACAGGCGGCCGTAGATGATTACTCAGGAGACATTCGTGGACATTCATGTTTTACATAAACAGGGCTTTGGCATACGGGCCATCGCTCGCAAACTGGGCCTCTCCAAAAACACCGTCAGGCGCTATCTGCGTCAGCCCATCGTTATGCCCAGCTATTCACCCAGGGCCAAGCGTCCCACCAAGCTGGAGCCTTTCAAGCCCTATCTGCTCCAGCGAATCGACGCCGCCAAGCCGCACTGGATACCGGCGGCGGTATTGTTCCGCGAGATCAAGGCGCAGGGCTACGGCGGCGGTGTCACGCTGGTGAGAGCCTACGTCAGCCAGCAGAAACCAAAGTCGACCGAGGCCGTAACACGATTTGAAACCGCTCCCGGCGTGCAGCTCCAAGTCGATTTCACCACCATCCGGCGCGGTCGCCATGCGCTCAAAGCGTTTGTCGCCACGCTGGGCTACAGTCGCGCCAGCTTTGTTCGCTTCACCGAATCCGAGAGGCAGGAAGACTGGCTGGAGGGCATATCGCTGGCGTTGAGTTTCTTCGGCGGTGTAGCCCGGGAAATCCTCTTCGATAACGCTAAGTGCATCATGATCCAGCGGGACGCTTACGGCGACGGCCAGCACAAGTGGAACCCCCTGTTGCTGAATCAGGCCAAGCACTATGGCTACAAGCCCAAGGCGTGCCAGCCGTACCGCGCCAAAACCAAAGGTAAAGTGGAGCGGTTTAATCGGTACCTGAAAGAAAGTTTTATCACGCCCCTGGCAGCTTCTCTACGTCAAGCCGGACTGGAATTAACCGCCGATTTAGCCAATGCCCATATAGGCCCCTGGCTCGCGGAAGTGGCACATCAGCGCGAACATGGCACCACCAAAGTGAAACCCGCCGTGCGCCTGGAAGAGGAGCGCCAAGCTTTTATGCCACTGCCCGCAACGTCGCCCTCTGCACCGCCAATCCAACCGAAAGGCCCCGATCTGTCCGTCATTCCGTTTGAAAGCCTTCAGCATTCGCTGACCATTTATGATCAGTTGTTGGAGGCTCACGCATGAACCTCCAATACGAGCGCATTCGACTCGCCTGCGAGGATTTGAAGCTCAGCGCCATCGCCACCGAATGGTCGGCCATTGCCGATAACGCTGTGGCCAAAGACCAGAGCCTGGCGGATTTTCTGGAAGCTTTGTTGAAAATCGAAATCTCCGCCCGAACCGGCAGGACTCAATCGGCCCTGCTGAAATTCGCCGGCTTGCCGGCCGTCAAACGATTTGAAGACTACGATTTCAACTTCGCCACCGGCGCCCCAAAAAAGCAGTTGCAGGGTTTTCTCAACCTCAGCTTTATCGAGCGCAAGGAAAACATCGTCTTCCTCGGCCCCAGCGGCGTCGGTAAAAGTCATCTGGCCATCAGTCTAGGTTATCAAGCGACGCTCAACGGCTTTAAGATCCGCTTTATCACCGCTGCGGATTTGATGCTGCAGCTATCAGCAGCTAAAGCTCAAGGCCGCTTGGAAACCTATCTCAAGCGTGTGGTGTTGGCGCCGAGCCTGCTGATCATCGACGAAATCGGCTACCTGCCATTTGGTCGCGAAGAGGCCAATCTCTTTTTCAACGTCATCGCCAAACGCTACGAGAAAGGCAGCGTCATCGTCACCAGCAATCTGCCATTCTCACAATGGTCCAAAGCCTTCGCCGACGACACCACTCTCACCGCCGCTTTGCTCGACCGGCTGCTGCATCACTCCCACATCACTCAAATCACAGGAGAAAGCTATCGACTTAAAGACAAAAAAGCCGCCGGCATAACCCCGCCGGCGATCAAGGTTCGTTAACCGGGTGGGTCAGTTTTACTTTGGCGTTTTAGCACCTAAAGTGGGTCAGTTTTCGAGTGGCGTTGACAGCTAGAAATACTTATTGGCAAAGCGATTTATATATTTCATCTACCTCATCTCTCTTTCTCTCCCAGGAAAAGCTCTCCGCTCTCTTGGCAGCGGCCTGGGATTTCTGCGCTAAAATTTCCGGCTTCTCACACAATTCCTGCAGGGCCGCAACCAGTCCATTAATGACATAATCAGGGCCAAGAGGGGCTATTTTATAACCGGACTCTTCAGTGACATATTCACCAATTCCGCCATTGTCTACCACAATACATGGCAAGCCGGCAGCCATCGCCTCCATTACCACCGCCCCACCAAACTCTCTTACAGATGGAAAACCAAACACATCCGCAGCTCGATAATAATTTGCCGTTTCCGCCTGCGGAATCCAGCCGATAAAGTTCACTCGATCCGCGATATTCAACTGCTTCGCCAAGGATTTCAGAAACCCAAGTTCTGGCCCATCACCAACAATATCCAAAATAATCCGACGATCTTTTATTCGAGGATCGGCCATTGCTCTTAACAGCATATCCGCCCCTTTATAAGGGACTAAGCGCCCTACAAATAAAACTCGGAGTTCACTTGTATTTTTTTCCGATGAGCTGCCTATTCGATAAAAATGCGATGCGACTGCATTTTCATATACAAGGCGAACAGACTCTTCATTACGGCCAAATTTGTTTATGATCCATGTCCGGGTATATGTAGAACCAGCCAGGATGACATGGGCGTGTTTATAGGTCTGGCTATACCCGGGAATCAAGAGAGCTCCCAGATTTCTTAAAAAATTAAAATGAGAGAACTCTTTTCTGCCAAGGGCCTTAAATGCTTCAGGGAAAGGCACCCCACCATTGACAGGCCCTAAAACGAAAGGGGTTTTAATGCATGCCTTGCTAATAGAAACTGGATAACGCGGCATCATTGGAGTCAGAGAATGCACTAGGTCGTACTTTCCCTCTAACACCTCATTTGCATAGGCTTTTGCCACGGTTTTATCGAAGAAAAAGTAAAGAGGATATTGCAACGCATGTCTTATTGGCCAAACTATCCTTCCTTTATATGTGCTCAGCGCGCATATCAATCGATAATAGCGCCCCTCCCACAAGCCAGGCTCTATGAAGTGGATACGAGCATCCGGATGAAGCTTGAGAAGAGCCTCTCGATTGCGAGAATGCGTAACCAAGGTAACGTCCGCAATCGATAAAATCTCTCGGTAAAAATTGTATCCAACCAATGGAACCGAAGCCCATTCAGGGTTACAGCTTTCAATAATTAGCAGAACTTTTAGCCTTCGATTCATTTTTCCCCGACCTTATTCTTCTTATTCCGGACACTTGCCGTATAAGCGTTTATTGCCCTGTCAATATAACCATCCGAATGGAGGTTGCGTTCCGCCCAAGTGCGAGTTTGTGATCGCATTGCAGCCAAAGCTTCTGGCTTGGACATGAGCTCTATAGCAAGGGAGATAAAGGAACTCTCGTCAATGTCACATATATATCCCGACACCCCATGCTCTACCGTATATTCTGCGCCGCCGCTGTTCGTCCGCAGGACTGGGCATCCACATGCGACCGCCTCGGCAGCAACCAGTCCCAACCCTTCATATAAACTGGGCATAAGAAAAAGATCGGCCGCCCAGTATGCCTCTATGGGGTCCATCCACCCCACCAATTTCACTACATCATCAAGTTCAGCCGCAGCAACCAACTGGCGAGTATCTGACTCCAACGGCCCTTCGCCCACCATTAAAAACTTAACATCATGCAATCCCGCGTCACGCGCTCTTTCTGCTAATTGCACAATAATTTCGGGGCGCTTTTGCTCATGAAAGCGCCCAACAAATAAACCGACCGTTTCACCCTCTAAAATATTGAATCGCTTTCTCGCAGTCTCTCTCTCTGCGGCGCTCGGCGGACGGTACCGTTCCAAATCCACACCATTCGGATTCAAAGTAATTTTATTTTGATCAACACTGAGCTCCCTGCTCAAATAGCTCTTAGCTTCCTCATTCAGTACAAATATTTCCCGCCCCAGCGGCGATAAATATTTTCGAATCGGACCAAAATCTAACGGGCCAACCTTGTCCGTTAAAAATGAGTTGTGAAAGGTAAACCAATCTGGCATTCGACCAGCCAAAATCGAAGTCAAGGATGCACTTCTGGAATGAGAGTGCACTATATCCGGTTTCTTTGCTCTGATCACCGACGCCATGATTCGCGCAGTTTTGAACAATTCGGTGGGACGGTTGTATAAAGGGGCTTCAATGTAATCCACACCCAAATCGGCAAGTGCCCGGGGATCAACGCCACCATTCCCAATCAAGGTGACCGAATGCCCTTTTCGTGCAAGGCCGCACACCAGCTGCTGTATTGCTATAGCGACTCCGCCCTTATACCGAGTCGGCCCTACTTGCAGAATATCCAGTTTCCTCTCCATACACCCCTCATTATCAATGAGACCGATCTTGCGGTCCGTTACTCCAGCTGCTCAAAGGGAGCTGTTCCACGTGGAAGAATCTCCACTTGCTCGTTGTTATCCATTGCTCGCCCTGAACTCTAACGCGAATCCCTTCCCTTCTTCTACAAATGGATGAACTTGATCCACAGCCAAGAAGCTGAAGAATGCTAGCGTCACAATATGTGGAATTCAATGCCGATTCAGCCAATCAAAATGCGCGGGTCTTGGCATTTGTTCACATGATTTCATGCGTTACCTTCTTGTAAGAGTGTTTGGCGAGGGCAAAACCATACGATGGAATGGGTGCAGGGTAGGCTGAGTAAGACTTTGAATTGTAAAAGCATGAGTTTTCCATCGACTGAGCCAGTTCTAGGGCGCTCATAGATGGGAGAGGTCAGATAGGAAAGGATATTTTTGCCTTAATAAGGCAAGCCACTATGGAGGCTTAGGACAGGAAGCATTGATATGAAAGTTATAAAGAAAAGGGGGCCGAAGCCCCCAATTAACCAACTTGAGTCGTCAGATTATCGACCGAAGCCAGCTCGGATATATTTGTTGATGGATTCTGCTGTATATCTCGTATCCCAGGTTCCTACTGGACGATTCAATACAACATTCATGAAGGCGTCAAAGCTCTTTTCACCACCCAACGTCTGATTGTAGCTGGCCAAAGTTCTAGTAGGATCGGGATATCCTTTATCCTTGCCTTCACTATCAGATCCCCATGCATATGAAATATTATTTGACGATTTCACTGCAGGATCATCCAGTTTATTTAAGCCTCGTTTAACCAAGCCGCTATATTTGGATCTCCACTGAGTATCATCTGGGCTGAGCTGGCTAGCGATATTCCCATGAGCTTGCCAATCCGCTTTGCCATATATCCCAAAGTCGACCCCTACAAGAGCGGCGGTACACAGGTTGGCTCCGTTACAAGCGTCGATGCCTTTTACCATGGAGTGCCCTTCCGATACCACGTTGTTAATCGCGTGCGCCACAACTCCTGTAACCAATGGCGTTTTATCGTAACCAATCAACAGACCAAGTGCATTCCTGGCAAAAAAGTTATTCTCTGCAATTCCACCTGATCGCAACTGGGCTCCATGGCTGGACCCGCGAGTAATAATGTTATTGCGCAGACGGAGACTTTTACCTTCTGTACTGGCTTGAATATAAATGTTGTGGTTAAACATGTTCGCACCAGCGCCTTTAGTCTTAGGATTCCATCCTCCTTGGTCGATAACATTCTCTTCAATAATCAAACCAATAACACCGTCCGCATAGATATTTGATGGTCTCTTGTCACGATTGTAGGATGACTGATTTACATAAGCTCCAGTCCAAATATTTCTTCGGAAGGTAATATTGGTCGGCTTACCACTATCCCATTGCTGGATAATAACTTCTGTATAAGAAAATTTATTGTCCTCGAACAGAAGGTTTTCGTTGCCACCCAAAAGGGTAATATCTGCGCCGCCGCCGCCGGTAAATTCTTTATGTGCTGGATCTCTTGTATAAGAAGAGAAATCCAAACCGATGAAACTGAAGTTTGACATCTTGCCTTTGAACACGTGCAATGCTGCGCTTGAATTTTCCAGTTTTGGTCGAGCACCAGACGTGCCGTAATAGGTGATAACAGCTGGCTCTTTGGCACTTCGACCAGAATGCAGGTTGACGAACCGCTCACCTCTCCACACATCACCTCTCTTCAAGTAGAGATGATCTGGATATCCATTGCGCATTTTCTCCAGTCCCGCAGTAATTGTCTTACAGGGAGCCGCTTCGCTCAGACAGTTATTGGTATCTTTTCCTGTAGAGCTACTGACATATATCAACTTCGAGTCTGCAGAAGGCTTAATCACGGTAAAGCCTGAAGAGCTCGAACCAGAAGAACCCCCGCTCGAAGCAGCTACAACGTTAATTGAAACTGTAGCGCTGGAAGTTTTGCCATCCTGCGTAATTTGATATGTAAACGAGTCCGCTCCTGAATATCCGGAATCAGGTGTATAGGTGAAATATCCTGCATCAAACATGGAGACGCTGCCATGAGAAGGATTTTTTGTAACAGCGAACTTCGCTCCTGCTGCAAAGGTGTCATTAGCGCTTACCGGAGTTGCCTCACCTGGCTGGTCTGAATTGCCAGCAAAATAGGTGTAGCTATCGTTTTTAGCTTCTGGTGCAGAAGCCGGCAATTGAGGAACTTGACCTTTGTTGACAACACTGAAGTTTAACATCAGCGGAATACCCGCCTCACCGCCGGTATCCGGCTTTTCATATGGCGTCACAATCAGCGTATACTCACCCTCAGGCAATTCATTTTTATTGAGGCTGAAATGCTTCGTTTCGTTTTGCAGTGCAAAAGCCGCTGTGTTCTCATATCGGTTAATTTCGATTGGACCAGTCAGGTCAAAATGCACACTGCCTGTTTTAGCTACATCTTCACTGATTGCAATAAAGTTAACGAGTGATGCTGACATCTTGCCGAAATCAAGCTCAGTACCTTCCGCCAAACGCGTAATAGGGCTGTATTGCCCGCCTTCCGCGACAGAAACCAACTCCACGGCCGCAATTTTGGGAACATTTGTCACGATCTTTTTATCGGTAACTTTAAAAGAAACAGTTTTCACCGCGCCTTTTGTACCCGCCATATCAGGCAATGAATAAGGTGTCACAGATAAGGTGTAATCACCTTCTGGAAATTGACCTTTGGAGACACTCAAATTCACTGTGTCTACCACCATGGTATAGATGGCATTGTTTTCCCAGCGATCGACGCTGATCGGACCAGAAAGTTTGAAGTGGACACTTCCTGTTTTGCTCACGTCAGCAGAATCAGCAACCACGTTGAGCAAATCCACAGATGTCTGAGACAGATCAATGACAGAGCCATTTTGGATAGTGGTCACATCAACGATCTCGCGCGCACTTGTGAAACCAACCAATCTCAAATCGGTGATCGGCGGCGGCAATACCGCTGTTGGATCTTCAGAAGGCTCTTCTGGATCAACAGCCGCTGGAGCGACGATTACAATGCGTTTGACTGGAGTGGCAGCCAAGTTTCCAGAATCCTTCACCTGATAGGTAATTTCATACTGGCCTGGAACGCTGGTGTTGAGCTTTGAACTATCAACAGAAACCGCACTGGTCAGATCACCATCTTCAGCATCTGTTGCAACTACTCCCGGCTCCGAATAGGCGGTATTTACCGGAATTGTAATAGTGGACTCCCCGACAAGAGTGATAACCGGAGGGGTATTAGTTGGTGATGGATTTCCATTACCCGGGTTATTGGGATCTTGAACGTCTACCTGACAACCCGTGAGAAAAACGGACGCCGACAAAAATAGCGCCGAGCAAAATTGCAAATGTTTTGCCATGAAAAACTCCGAACATCTAGAGTGTATTACTCAGAAATCGATAGCTGATACTGCCGGCTACCCCGTGCCAACTAAACCGAATAATTCCAGAAGTGTTTTCGGTGAGATACCAACTGCGTGTTTATTGCGGGGCGTGGCCCTCGCGCCGAGTTCAGTTTGGATACTCTGAGTTTTCCCGTGTTGATTCCTATGCCACATCTTGAAAAAAATGTTTGATCGCAAAAAAATCTTTTTAAAAATCAGGAGTTAGCTCAAAGTAAGGCTCATGAATACCAGCGACATAGCAAATCTGCAAAAACAAGTCAGAAAATGCCTGATGACGCTTTTATGGATTTGTTTTCCGCGGACAGCTTTGGAATAACACAAGGTTGCCCCAAGATCGCAAGTATTCTTATCGTCAGCTATTTTGAGTACCTTGATGCCCCAAATTAAGAGGGGCCTGGACATACGCGGCGAATCTTTTTGGATGATCATTCGCCCTGAGGGCTTGTTCAGCGTATGAAAAGGTGGTCGAATTGTGACCGCACACACAAAGCCTTGTCAATGCCGGATGTGCAATCTATTTCACAAAGCAATTTTATTGACCAATATTTTCCCCGTTAATCAACTGCTACAAAATTGTGCAAATGAGTTTGCTGCAGAAAAAAACAGTTTATAAACAATTGGCAATCAAGATGGACACGCAATTAATTCGAGACAACAGGCAAGGCATAAAAATATAATTTTTATACCTTTTCAGGCACTGAAAACTATTTTTTCTGGCCGAAATCTGAGCAAAAAACGCTACGAACCAAAGCATAAGAAGATTCTGAACACACAACAAAAGATGTATTTAGAAGAGATTCTTTTTGGTTGTAGGACAAAGGATTCAATGTCCTCCAATCCAATACATGGCCGCCGGCGGCCTCCACCACTGCCTGTGCAGCAGCCGTGTCCCATTCACTTGTTGGCCCAATACGCGGATATAAATCGACACTACCGTCCGCCACCATACACATTTTTAGTGAGCTGCCAATAAAAATCATTTCATATTCTGGCAGTCGCGCAAGAAAATCAGAAAAATCTGGCGAGAATTTGTGCGAATGGCTCGCTGCGATTCGCAATATTTTATTGCTTGAACGAGATAAGGAATTGATCTGCTGAGATTGTCCGCGCGCACCTCGCCGACAAAACGCCCCAAAATTGCGCGTCCCCCAAAAAATTAAATCCTGTACTGGCGCATATACCACTCCAAGGACAGGATTTCCATCCTGCACGAGAGCAATGTTTACCGTGAATTCTCCATTGCGTCTGATGAATTCGCGGGTTCCATCCAGAGGATCAATCAACCAATACTCAAACCATTGTCGACGAATTGACCATTCCGGCATCTCAGACTCTTCAGACAACACAGGTACCGTGCCCAATGCCCTCAATCCCGACTCTATAACTTTATGGCTTATATAGTCGGCGCGCGTTACTGGCGACTTATCCTCTTTGAGTTGCACATCCCATTCTGCACCGTGATACACCTCCAAAACAGCACGTCCCGCTTCGATAGCGATATTCAACACCTCGTCAACTAAGTGTTGATGCTGGGTCGTGGGAAATACAAATTTCGTGGTCATGCGGGACGCAAACCTTCGGTAATCGGTCGGGACCTGCTCTCAGCTAACTGTTTTGCTCTGCCAAGAACGGCGCCCGCGATCAAATAACTCAGGTGACATAAAGAAGCGTTAGGGATCTGGTCAATCATATAAATCATTAAGATGAAGACCAAACCTAAAGTGTAAGTGGAAAAATCTTTTTCAGTTTTGTCATTCAAAGTTCGCTTCAGCGCGAACACAGGATACGCAAGCAGTCCCATAGAACCTATATAACCCAACCAACCAAAAATTCCATATGCGAGTATCCATGCGCCATCTGTCACACTGAGGTCTTTTCCTGTCAATGGATCATATATACGGTTGCGCCCCCATGTTCCCCAACCAAACCACGGGCGCTCATTGCCTTTCTCCAAAAGGTGGTCTTCATGATTAAATCGAAATTGCAACGATGCCGCTCTGTCAGGATTGAGATCCATAAAAAATTCCGTTATTTCGGACAACGGAAGAAGACTGCGGACTGCGGGATAGAACAAGAAAATCAGCCCAACTACGGACGCAACTGTCAATCGCATGCGTATACTGAGGAAAAGTGTCAACGCTAAAAATGCTAAAAAATAAATCACTGCACTGTAGGTTTTACATAGAATTAATACGGCTATGAAGTACAAGACAACAAACGCTCCTTTTCCCTTCATAACCTCATGACGATTACGCCATAAAATAAAAGCTGATATCGTCATCAGACAGCCATATAAAGCGACAAGGAGACCATGTCCAAGGAATGCAACCGGTCGAAATCCTCCCGCTCGTATTTGTTGTATCCAGTCATGGGGGAAATAGCCATAAACAATTCGGTGCAATTGCGGACTCATCCGCACTTCATACACCATAATCAACGAATACACCAACCCAAGAATAAAAATCATCTTAATAAATTCTTCATGGGCCCTATTTGTATTTAAAAGGGAAAAACCAATAATAAATGGCACATAGACCTTGATATAGACGCCCGCAAAAATCGACAAAGCTTCTGAAAATTTCAACCCCGGAAGAACTCTGGTTCCGAAAACCAATGGATCATTGTTTGCGAAAACCGTCATGAATGGGGACAACAGAAATGCTAGACAAAACACTAAACTCCAGCGGAACTTGGGCAGGTAATCGAGCTTGATTTTGTTCATATAAATTAGAGCAAGCGCGACAAAAACCGGCACAGCCTCCTTGTCCAACGGAGGAAATAAGGGGAGCTTTATGGGGGTCATCCCACCATGAGGAACAGGCAAGAATAGATAGGGCACCAGGAAAAGCAGAATTATGGACCTGTCCAGACTGTAGCGTTTAAAGATTTTGTATGCCACCAATGGCCACAGGATAAAAAGCGCTATGTAATAAAAGCCATTTGGAGGCGGCATTATCGGCATCAGCAATAACCCAATCTAATAAGTTGATCAAAATATAATCTGTCCTGGCACCACATCCACTTCTGCACCAACCTTCACCAAGTTAATATGGATGAGAGGGCACCCCATTGGAACGCCTGGACAAAATCCCGCGACCTCGTATTATAAGCAGCAACCGGGAGTCCACTCATCAGGATCCATTCTCCACTGAGGACCTGGGCGCGCTCTGTCTCCTAGCGATACGAACCGCACGAGAAGGAAATCTTTATGTTCTACCGCCCCGAGATCGATGGTTTAAGATCCGTAGCCGTGCTGCCCGTTGTCTTTTATCACGCGGGCTTTACCCTGGTAAGCGGTGGCTTCGTTGGGGTTGATATTTTTTTCGTCATAAGCGGATATCTCATCACCTTTTTGCTCCTGCGCGAACTGGAACAATCGCAGACCATCTCAATTAGCAAATTCTACGAACGTCGCATCCGCAGAATCATTCCGGCACTCATAGCGGTATCTGTCGTCTCATCCGTAGCGGCTTTTAATTGGCTCCCACCTCAAACATTGGATCACTTTGGGGCAGCTCTTGCAGCGACATTTCTATTCGTTTCCAACATCTATTTTTGGAGAAACACCGGATATTTTGACTCGGCCGCAGAACTCAATCCTCTTTTGCATACCTGGAGCCTTTCTGTTGAAGAGCAGTTTTATATATTTTTTCCGCTCCTACTGTTGTTTCTGTTTCGTTTTCGCAAAAACAGACTGGTCCTCTTCCTTATTTTATTCGCCGCAGCCAGCCTTACTCTGGCTCAGCATTTGGTGAGGAGCAATCAAGGCGCCGCCTTCTATTTGATTACCTCTCGCGCATGGGAGCTTTTAATTGGATCCTTGTGTGCAATTTATTTGACTTACTACACACAAGCCCTCCCCAAGAACCCTATTGTTCGGGAAGGCCTTTCCGTAATTGGCCTGCTTTTTTTGCTAAGCTCCATATTTTTCCTTGATCACAAAGTTCCCTTTCCTGGTTTGGCTGCGGTCCCTGTTGTTCTTGGAACAGCCTTTATCATTTGCTTTTCGCAACACACGATCACAGGCAAGCTTCTGTCTGCCAAACCATTGGTTGCCATAGGCTTAATTAGTTATAGCCTGTATCTCTGGCATCAGCCCATATTTGCCTTCGCACGCCTGAGATGCCAGTGCGAACCGGACTTTACTTTTTACATCCTTCTGATCCTGTTGAGCTTCGCTCTCGCCTATCTCAGCTGGAAATTTATTGAAGTACCATTCCGCCACAAAAAGAAACTGCCTTCAACCAAGGTTTACTTGTATTGTGGCTCTGCTGCCATACTACTACTGGTGTTTGCCATAGCGGCGAAATTCAGTCACGGAATGAAATTCCGTTTCAGTGAAGAAGTTTTAGCAGCTATTGAAATAGAACGCGATTCGGACAAGGCAATCTGCCCACACAAAAACACTTTGGCAAACGCTCCTGGCGTTGAACTCTGTGAATTCGGTGCGCCGAATGCAAATGAAATAGTCGCTCTGATCGGCGATTCTCATGCTGGAATGCTGCTTTATCCATTGAGCCAACAGCTCATCCAAAGTCACAAAAAGGGTGTGTATATTATCAACTGGAATTGCCATGTTATTCCGGGGTTTATAGGAAATGCTGGCCACGCATCCAAGTTGAGCGACTGTGACAGCTCTCAAAAAGTCGTCTTGAATTATTTGGAAGCCAATCAGGCAACCACAATTCTGATTGCAAGATGGAGTTTCAGTATTGCACCTATCGATGGCTATCTTGATAGCGTTTTCTTCGATAACCAACGCGGTGGAATCGAAAAGGCAAACGCGCCCCGCGAAAATTACGTTCTGGTCAATGGCGTACGCTCTAATACTCCTGAAGCGGCTGCAACGATTATTGAAAAACACATCAAATCCCTTGCCCAAGCGTCCAAGCGGCTTGTTTTGGTAAAACCTGTTCCAGAAGTCGGATGGGATGTGCCCACCTACAATTTCATGCACTATTTACAACACGGTTCAATACCGAACGAAATCAACACAGACTATCCCATCTATTTAAAGCGAAATCGCTTTATCCTCGAACTCATGGAGCGCATCCAAGGAGATAATATTGCTTTAGTTAATCCTGCGGATTTTCTGTGCGATACATTACTTAATATCTGTCGAGCTCAAACCGATGGCAGCCCCCTTTATTATGATGACGACCATCTAAATCGACGGGGTTCCGCAATTCTTGTCGATAAGATATTAAGGTTATTCAATGATCAACCTGTGCAAAAAGTCACATTAGACCACCAAAGTTAGTAACCACCACAAAAATCTATTGGCTAGCCCTAAAAAATTCTCGCCTCGTTCATCAGAACGCAATACACTACGCTCCAATGAATTCTCTTCGAGAGAAGCACGTAAACGGCGCTCACCGACAACTTAGTCACAGAGATTTAGTGTTATAGATGCTAACCATATTGAAGCGCCTGCGCCAGGGTTCGGAGTTGAAACGCAGGATCTATTCAGGGAGTTTTTGGATCGCCGCGGGCTTTGGCAGTCAAAAGGCACTTCAACTGGTCAGCAACCTGATTTTGACCCGGCTTCTTTTCCCGGAAGCCTTTGGCCTGATGGCTTTGGTCAATGTCTTTGTTATCGCCTCCACCATGTTCAGCGACCTCGGGATTAGACCCGCGATCATTCAAGCCAAAAACGCCACCAATCCCGACTTTCTTAATACCGCCTGGACAATGCAAATCATTCGCGGGTTTGTGCTATGGATTGCACTGTGTTTGCTTGCGTATCCCGCATCGCGGTTCTACGGCGAAGATCTACTTTTCCCCTTACTCTGTTTTTGTGGCTTCAGCGCGGTTATAAGCGGATTCCGCGCAGTTGACTTCGTTCTCGCAGAGCGGGAATTGAAAGTGAAGCAGATCATGATCATGCAATTAATAGGGCAAGTGGTCTGCATCATCTCAATGATTGTACTCGCATTAATTCTGGAGTCCGTATGGGCTTTAGCAATTGGCAGCTGGGTCGGCTGCGCGATGGAGTTGCTACTTGGACATGTATTGCTGAAGGATCACAAGCATCGTTTGTGTTGGGACCCGGCTTTCGCCAAACAGATATTTCACTTCGGCAAATGGGTCTTCTGGAGCACTATATTTACCTTCTTCAGCGGCCAGGGAGTAAGGCTGATCGAGGGGCATTTTGTGTCTACGACGATCTTGGCAATGATCGCCATTGCCGGGACTATTGCATGGATTTTTGGAGAATTGGTAGAACGTTTTATGAGTAGCGTTTTGTTTCCTACTCTATCTCGCGTTCATCGGGAGGACCCTAATAAACTCCAATTCATGCTGATTCGACTGCGCACCATTCTCATGGCTGTCACAATCCCTATGTTCGGGATTGTATCGCTTTTATCGGTCTTCATTATTGAGATTCTCTACGATGACCGCTACGCCTTCGCAGGACAGGTGCTCACAATCCTGGCGATCAACGGCGCAATCCGCACCTTGCCGCAAATCTATCAAAACGCGCTGCTTGCCCAGGGAAAAACGCGCATCCACTTTTTTACAGTCTGCACGCTGGCAACATGCAACATTTTGGGATTAATTCTTGGCTATCACGTTGCTGGCATATTTGGGATGCTGATCGGCTCTGGACTTGGCTATTTGACCGGCTATGCCGTCACCTTGGCGTTTATCGCCAATTCCGGTTGGATATCAATAAAATGGGAATTGCTGTTTTTGCTTTTGATCGCGGGATTCGCAACTGCCAGCTTTAGCTTGAATTTAGACCAATCCTCACTAACCTCATCGGCCACCGCGTTACTTCACTCGGCCAGATTATACTGACCGGAGTCCAAGCGACTGGAGGACACCTGCCTTTGGGCATCTTGCGTATCTAATACGATATTCTCCAGCAGGTTTCCCCATTTCATAGAGATCTGCAAACTCCTCCAGGTTGTCATGGAATTTTCTGAAAGGTGTGCATAAAGCTCAGGATCATCAAGCAGCTCTATTACACTTCGCGCTAATGAAATTGCCGAACCTGACTGAAACACCATCGCGTTAACCCGATTTTTTAAAACTCGAGCGAAGATTGGATGGTCAGAAACAATCAGCGGCGAATGCGAGCACAAAGCTTCGTTGATGGCTTTTGCAAAACCTTCTGGATACGACCTACGGCTCGGAACCAGCACAGCGTCCACACTGGCCATTCGAGGAATGACTTCTTTATTAGGCAATAACCCACAAAAGTTAACCGCGTCAGCCACTCCATGTTGCAGAGCAAATTCCTTGCTTTCTTCCACATTGCCTTTGCCATAAACATCCAATACCACCTCTCGCCCAAGCTTGCGCAAGTGAGCAACGGCTTCAATACAATCGGTCACGCCTTTAGCCTGTGATATAACCCCGATATAAAGCAGCCGAGGAGTTCCTGTTATTTGCAGTTTTTTCGCAGGAAAGTGCGACGGATCAACTGAAACCGGCCAGTCCCAAGGGACAATTTTAGCGGCCTTTATGCCTATTTTTTTTAAAGACAGACATGCCCCGACTCCGTGATTTCCGATCCATTTAATATTTGAATTATTGCATTCCCAAGCAAGTCTCAAATAACGGATACGATCATTCAACGATGTGCCATGAAACGAATCGGCTAGAATAAGTGATGCGGGAATTTTTTTCTTGCGCAACCAGCGCAAGATTGCGACTGCGGGGGTTCGGAGGATCACATAATCCGGTTGGTAGCTGGCAAGGGCTGTAATCGTTTTTTCTATAGTATCTTTATACCCGTCCGCCAGAGTCGCTCCAACACCGATTGCTCGAACACCGGGCTCGAGAATTTCCGAATATATACCCTCGGAACGGCAACAAAGGGTTGCCACCTCACCAACATATTCTTTAAGGCGAATAACGGCTTCAACTGAGTATCGCTGATTGGCGTAAAACTCTGGCGCCCCAGAGCCAATATTTAGGTACGCTTCCTTGAAGTCGCCACCGTATTGCACGATTAAGAGCTTTTTAATCATATTGCCGCTTCCAATTTTATTGAATCGCCAATAGCGGGAGGTACTGCAAGAGCAAAGTCCAGTGATGCTAATAATGACGCTATAGATTAACCAGTTACTGGCCTATACCCATTATCACGGTGATAGCGGTGATGTTTATCGTTTTGCTTATGTTTTATGACACGAATGAAAAAACGAACAGGGCGACCGATCTTTCTATCTATCCATCCCGCCTGCTTCCACCTTTCGTAACCCCGCATTACCGGACCATTCAAAAATTGGTACCACGCTTGGGCCACAACATCAGCAGAACACTCTTTGGCTCGCTGCAGCCCATTTTCCACCATTTGTTGGTAGAGAGATGGGCTCTCCTTCAAACGCTTCAACTCCCGTAACGCATCTTCGGCTGTGATAACCTCGATATAATCCAATTCCGATTTACGCAGCGCTTGATATGCCGGTTCAGGTCCTAGTATCGCAGGCACCCCTGCCATCCAAGAGTTAACCAGCTTGACGGCCGGTTTTAAGCCAAAATCATATTCAGTGAGATTGCGAACAGCTAAGACCACATCACTTTGTGAATAATCGGCCCAGGACAGAAATTGATTGCGAGGATCTACCTGTTCGACAGCCGCATTACTATCGAATAAAAACTGCATTCCAATTTCGCGCAAACTAGCTAAAAATTCCGGCGTTTTGAAGGGTCCTGCCAAGTTACGCGGATGCCCTTTGAAATCCAAATTCTCCACTCGACTACCTCGCGTTCTATCGCGCGGAATCAAAATGGGTTGCGGCCAATGCGGTAAAAAGTGATCGTCCGAATCGACTATTGCCAATGGATTCATCACTGAACGTATTTCACATATTGCTGGGCGTGCCGAGTCGGTACGACAGGCAACAACGTAACTATTAAACGGCAGATCCCGTACCATCAAAAAATTATGCGGCACAACACAAATCGCATCAGGTACATAATGATCCGTCAAATAAATATCCAGACCTCGTTGCTTCAACAGGACATAACTCTGCACTGACCATACGTCAGCGCCAGACATGCATCGCTTAAATGCCTCTTCACTATTCGCAACAAGCCCACCATTGTCGATGAGATCTTTAAACCTATGTAGCTCCTTGCTAACAAAATAAACTGGATAACGTAATGCAGGTAAGGTCAGCATATAAACTAAATCCAATGTTCGGTTACAACGCTATCTCACCCGGTAAATTCCATCCCCGAGAGAGATCGCGTTTCCTTCCAATTTAATCCGCAAAAAAAAGTGCGTTTTGCTCCGCGCGCAGTTGATCGCACAACCTGCCCGGAGGCAATTCCACATCGTCGTACGTCAGAACCTGATCTTTTGGAACGTCGCGTTTTAATATACACCCTTCCGCCAACCCCATTGGCAATAGCCGGTCGCGAAACACCACATCTGCGTTTTCCGCCTGACCGTAGGTCATGTACCAGCCGATTCCGTCGATAGTATCCCCAGCCTTCAAATCTGTCTTAGCGGTGGCCACCACATCCACCATTGGTTTACCGATTGGAGCTACCGCAGCATCGTGGAACAGCACAGCACGCGCAACCGTATTGCCAACCTCAAAATGACATAAGTGGTAAGGGTTATAAAAACAATACAGTGGGCCCGGGCCTACTTTATAGAGATTCAGGTAATGCTGCTGTCGAGGGTTATCATGCATACCCAGAACAAAAACACCGCCGTTGGGTACTGCGCCCACCACATAATCCACAATGCCCGGCCCATTTTCCAAATGTTCGAGCGGGTAAAGCTCAACTGTTTTTTCAATAGGAGTACCCGCCGGTACCGTAGGTCCCAACATACCGCGTTTTGCAACAGTCATTCCGGTGGCGTTGGCGACGATCGCCTGCTCGAAGGAAATTTTTGACCCATCGGCAAAAGACGCCACCATATGAGGTTTTTGTCCCCATTTTTTTGCGAATTCCTGCTGCGTAGTAGGATTTCGATAGGGATCTTGCAGGCCTTTGATATTGCCGCACAAAACGGGTTTGACACCCAACCCTTTAACAAAACGGTAAAGGTTGACTATGACACCGGGCTGATCACCGTCGACGTTCGTAAACACGACACCCGCTTTATCCGCCTTGGTTTTCAAAAGTGGGCCCAGCGTGCTGTCCAGCTCTGCATTCATCAGCAATATATGTTTTTTATTTTCTATTGCTTTTAACGCAACTTCTGCGCCGAACTCAATCGCACCTGTAACCTCAAGCACTACGTCAATACCGTCGGCCTCGCAAAGCGCCAGCGCATTCTGCGTAACGGCTTTGCGACCGCTCATGATTGCGTCTTCCAATTGGGCGGCTGTCTCGACCAAAGCAACGTCATCGACGCCCGCTTCAGAATAGGCGCGACGGGCCCCATCAATATTGCGATTGGATATACAAACCAAATCAATTCCAGGAGTGCTTTGAATAATATTCAGAGCTACACCACGCCCCATAAATCCAGCTCCGATCATGGCCAGACGAATGGGTTTGTTTTCTGCCGCTAATTTGGCAAGTGCGGTATCAACGATAATCATGTGGGTTATCCTTCATAATCAGGCCAAGCAGCGTCTTTTGCAGAAATGCAGGTTGGCTCAAGCGGCCATTCGATTTGGAATTGTGGATCATTCCAACGGATACCACCTTCAGAGCCGGGTTGATAACTCTGCGATACAAGATAAAACACCTCTGTATCATCCTGGAGGGTAATAAATCCGTGAGCAAAATCTTTCGGGACAAATAATGCGGTCCGGTTATCTGCCGTAAGCTCCACACCAATCCATTGTTTATAGGTGGGCGAATCTTTGCGCAGATCTATAATCACGTCATAAATTGCACCGCGAACGCAGCGAATAAATTTGGTTTCTTGATAGGGACTATATTGAAAGTGCATCCCTCGCAAAGTACCCTTGGATCTATTCCAGGACATATTTCCTTGCACAACATCTGACACCAAGCCGTGTTGTTCAAATTCGTTGCGACAGAAAATACGTGAAAAAAAACCTCGTTCATCCTGAAGCAAATTGAGATCCACAATATAGGCGCCGGCAAGTTTCGTCTCTTGAAATTTCATATACCTTTCCCTGATTAACGCCAATAAAGACTGTCGTTGACTCGCTGAGTCGCCATATGCCCTTTTAGTACCACCAAACGAATATATTGAGATGTGCGGAAATTGGCGTCTTTAAATTGCATTTTTTCCAATCCAGCCTTGAGCCCTTCAACGGCTTGAGTCAGTGTCACTCGCGGTTGATGATTGGGGGCAAGCTGGCGGAATTTTTCAAAACTCACTTGATATGAGCGTTTGTCCGGCACTGCATCGGGATTAATAGAGACAGTAGTTCCGGGAACAACTTGCGCAACTGCCTCTGCCAGATCTTTAACTTGATAATTCCACTCATCGCTTCCGGCATTAATGGAAAGGAATGCACCGCCATTTTCTGCCAAACGAGCAACTGCCCATTCGATGGCCAATGCCATATCGTCGATGTGAATTAAAGGGCGCCATGGCGTGCCATCGCTCAGAATGCTGATTTCGCCAGTGGCAACGGCTCCCGCGACAAAATCGTTCAATACGAGATCGAGACGAGTGCGTGCACTGAACCCACACGCAGTTGCAAATCGCAAACACGTAACCACAAAAGAATCCGAAGCGAGACTTTTAACACCTTCTTCTGTTCCAATTTTGGATTTGGCGTATGCTGTGAGCGGATTGAGACTGTCTTCTTCCTTGCGTGGACCACCTTCTGCAAAACCATAAACGCTACAGCTGGAGGCGAATACGTAATTTCTCACACCCGCTTCTTTAGCTAGTTCTGCCAAGCGAATACTGGAGCGACAATTAATTTCGTCTGTAACAGTTTCGAAGGTTTTCCCCATGGGGTCATTACTAATGGCGGCCAAATGAACTACTGCGTCAAATCCACGCAGCATGTCGACATTGATATTGCGAACATCGCCATACCATTGTTCATTCAATAAGGTATCAGGGTACACATCCACCCCTGTCAAACAGTGAGCAAAAAAGCCTGTATCTAAACCGACCAATCGCCCCTTGGGAAAAGTCGCACGAAGTTGTTTGATGACAGAAGGCCCTACATATCCGAGATTTCCGGTAATCAAAATGTTCATAGTCGTCCTATAAATGCTCGTTTAAAAGGAAATATCAATTTGGAAATTCTGCCGAAAAACTATTGATTCGCTTTTTCCAACTTTTGCAAAACATATTCGCCAATTGCCATGGATGCAGTAAGTCCTGGGGATTCGATTCCATACAATCCCACAAAACCCGGAACAGAATGCAGCTCTTCGCTTTGAATAATAAAATCACCCGCTGCTGTCCCTGGCCCCACAATCTTGGGGCGGATGCCCGCATAGCTGGGATGCAGAGACTCTCGTCGAATAGCGGGATAATATTCCCGAATGGCTTGGTAAAACGCGTCTCCCCGACTCGGGTCTACTGTGTAATCCACAGTATCGACCCATTCCGTGTCTGGCCCAAAACGCGCTACTCCCGCTTGATCCAATGTGAGATGCACACCCAGCCCTTCGTTATTTGGCAGAGGGTAAATCAAGCGCGAAAAAGGGGATTTTCCGGCGAGCGAAAAATAGCAACCGCGAGACAAATACAGTTTGGGGATGGAATCTGCGGGAATCCCTTTAATATGAGAACTGACCTCTTGCGCTCCCAAACCGGCGCTGTTGATCAACTCCCGACAGCTTATAAAGGAATTCTCTTCGCCACCAATTTCCAGTTCAAAACCGCCGCTGATCGCTTTTCCCTGTATCACCGGACAGGAAAGCGCCAAGATGCCTCCCTGCCGCTCAAGGTCGCCCTGATAAGCCAGCATAAGCTCATGGCTATTAATGATACCTGTGGAAGGCGACAAGATAGCTTTTGTCGCGCACAATGCCGGCTCCATTTCGGTTAAACGATCCTGATCGATAAATTCAAGATCATCCACACCGTTCGCCCGTCCCTTCTCGTAAATTAGTTCAAGTGCGGTATTTTGATGATCGCCGGCCGCGACAATTAATTTTCCTACGCGCTTGAAGCTGACATTATGGCTATCGCAGTAGTTGTACAGGAGTTCGCGCCCGCGCACACATAAACGCGCTTTCAAACTGCCGCTGGGATAATAAATCCCCGCATGAATAACTTCACTATTGCGAGAACTGGTTTCCTGACCGATGAATTTGTGACGCTCCAAAACCAGCACACTGCGCCCTGAACAGGCAAGGGCTCTTGCAACCGCCAAGCCCACCACGCCAGCCCCAATGACTACACTATCGAAATCCATATGATCGCCTTTCAAATGCCCGAGAATTGAATCCGAGTCAAAATCTCGGTATCACCACTTGATCCAGGGCGCCCGACGTTTTTCGATTAATTCTTCAAGATAATGCTTGTCTCTCAGAGTATCCATCGGCTGCCAAAATCCTGTGTGTTTATATGCAGCCAATTGACCTTCGCGAGCGAGATTCTGCAGCGGTTCTTTTTCCCAGGTGGTGCTATCTCCTTCAATGTAGCTAATGGCACTCGGTTCTAAAACAAAATAACCGCCATTTACCCAAGCGCCATCGCCGGAAGGCTTTTCGTGGAAGGAATTAATTTTGGTTTCGTTCTCTCCTAAGACAATCGCACCAAAACGGCCCGCAGGCTGAACTGCGGTAAGGGTCGCTTTAACGCCTTGGCTCTTGTGGAATTTGATGAGAGCAGTGATATCAACGTCGCTGACGCCGTCACCATAGGTGAAGCAAAAGGTTTCATCACCAATATATTCTCGAACTCGACGCAGGCGACCGCCGGTCAGGGTATCCGCGCCAGTTTCAATCAGGGTGACTTTCCACGGTTCAGTGACTGCGTCGTGAACTTGGACGCTATTGGAGGTCATGTCGAACGTCACATTGGATTTTCGCACGACATAATTGCTGAAAAATTCTTTGATAACGTGGCTTTTATAGCCGCAACAAATAATAAAATCGTGAATGCCATGAGCTGAATAAATTTTCATGATATGCCATAAAATCGGCATCCCACCTATTTCAACCATAGGCTTTGGTTTAATTGTTGTTTCTTCACTAAGACGCGTTCCCAAACCCCCTGCCAAAATCACAGCTTTCATGACGTGCTCCTCATTCACATCGATTGATTAAAAATCCCAGCGGATCCACCTGATTTTTCAACCCTTTCTCATTTTTTGCTCTAAACCACTGCCCCATCTCATCTTCCACAATCTGAAAGATCTGAGATGTCACAGGCTAAGCAATACTTAAATAGTTGAAGAGCGCCGATAGCAAGCAAGCCTCATTCCAAAAGCCAAAATTGCAAACCAGCGCCAGCAGAACAGCATCTAAACCAAGCTATTTAACATCTGGCGATAGAATATAGTCCAGTATCAAATCCAACCAAATGAAAAATAATTCGACATCGAGAGGAAGCGAAGCATTAAATAACAGATTCATATTTTATGGGTTTAGCAGGGATGCCCACCACAGTCGTATTAGCAGGCACATCGTGCAATACAACTGCATTTGCGCCTATCACTGCGTCATCACCAATTGAAACTCCACCCAGTATTTTGGCGCCGGCGCCAACATTTACCCGATTCCCAAGGCGGGGGGCATCAAATGGTTTATTTAAATGACGATTTCCCAAAGTGACACCCTGACGAATGATGCAGTCGTCACCCATCACCACATCTCCGTGAATCACAATAGCACTCTGATGCTCTATAACTATGCGCCGCCCCGCCTGCACGGAATAGGGAAATTCAATCCCATAGCGGTTGCGAATGCGACGAAACAAAAATCGGTAAATAAGACTTAAAGGTGCGCGCAGATATTTGGGCTTTATCGTCATGCGCCACACCCCAAAACGATAAACAGCAAGCGCACGAAATCCCGGCCGGGTCCAGTCGCGCCCGTTCGCCACCCAATCTTCTTTGATAAGTTCCCACAAACCTGGTTGGCTCATTACAAGCATCTCCCACGCACAAAAGACGAGTTGCGAATAAAGTCTTTGATGAAATGTGGAGGGTCGCGCAATATTTTTTTCTGTATCTTGGCTCTTATGCGCAGAGATGAATATGCCAACAACCAAAAAATATCCGCTATTAATGTGGCAGCAAAGCCAAAGTTCTTCTGAAAATATCGCTGCCGTGACTCAAACCAATAGGTTGGTCGTCGTGGCGCCTGCTTACGCGTATCTGAAATCCCTGTCGAAGCTCCCACATGATGGATTACCCGGCTCGTTGGCTCATAAACAATTTTGTAACCCGAGGCGATCACGGCACGACAAAAATCCACTTCTTCGAAGTAAAGGAAATAACGCTCGTCCATCAAGCCAACATGGCGAATAACCTCGGCCTTCATCATCATAGAGGCTCCAGCCACCCAATCGACTGACTCTCGAGTAGCACTAATGGGGCGAGGTATGGTAGAGCGGGGAAACAATCTTTCCAGAACACCAATTTTGGCGGTATTTATCAACTCACCCCAAGGGGTCGGAAAATTGAAAGCCGATACTTGCGGAGTGCCGTCGCTGTCTTCAAGACGACTGCCTGCAATACCAATCTGGGGATCACCTTCCAAACAGTCGATTAATGCCCGAGTGGCACCAGGCAGCAGACGCGTATCGGGATTCAATAACCAGATGAAATCACACCCGCTATCAAGCAGGCGGCGAAAGGCAATGTTATTACCGTATGAATAACCTCCATTTTTTTGCCCGTCCACCACGGCAATCCATGACTGCCATCCTTGTTCTGCAACAAAAGTGGATATTTTGTCCAAAGAGCCGTCGCCAGACGCATTGTCCACTACCACAACCTGCAGGCGGCCGGTGAACTCTGTTTCTTCCGCCAGGGATCGCAAGCACTCTACCACCAAATGGGGGGTTTTATAATTAACAATCGATATTCCAACAAGATAACCCATAACTTTCTCTAACCCTAAGAAGTGCGAAAAACTGGCACATTTTACGACGTAAATTTATCGCGACAATAGCCTAAGTGGTTTAACCGACATTCTCGATCTGCGCCAAATGCTACTCTGCGAAAGCTTGGCTTATACGCGCAGTTTTTATGAAATTAGCATATATCACCACTTGTTTCGGAACTCCATCGCATACATTTATGCGCAGGGAAATTCGTGCATTGCGTCATTTAGGCGTTGCGCTATCCCTTTATGGCACGCGCAAAGACGACACTCCAGCAGTAGACGCAAAAGACCTTGTCGGCGAAACCTATTACCTGTATCCCACCAATGTAACAGCGACTTTAGGGGCAAATCTGCGATATTTCTTGCGCAATCCTGTCGCTTATTTGAGCGGCCTCTGGCGCACCTTCAAGAGCCCAGAATTTTCGCTGCCTCGACGTGGGAAAATGGTGCTGCATTATTTTCTCTCTGCACCTCTCGCTCGTCATATGGAGGAACAGGGAATTACCCATGTACACGCACACTTTCAGAATGTTGCTTGTTCGATTGCCATGTTTGCCGCCGAACATGCGCATATTCCTTATAGTGTGACGCTTCATTCTGCTGGGACCTACAAAGCCAAGGACACAGTCGGATTACATCAAAAGCTGCTTAATGCCCAGTTTTTGATCATGATCTCCCACTACAACGTAGATTATTACGATCGCATCGTTCCTTGTCGAAATAAATCACACGTTATTCGATGCGGAATGAACCTCGCCGAATTTCCATTTCACGACTTTGACGATAGCATCCCTAAAAATCCAGACAAAATTATTCTCCTAGGGGTTGGTCGCTTCGTTGAAAAAAAGGGGTTTCGATATTTGATCGAAGCTTGCCACTTACTTAAGCAATACGACCTCAACTTTGAATTGCATATTATCGGCAGCGGTCCTCTCGATACCGAGCTGCGCACACAAGCTGAGCGATTGGGATTGCAATCCGAAGTCATTTTTCTCGGTCCTAAAAATATTGCGGAAGTGCGCACTGCCATGGCAAAGGCGGACATTGTGATAGTCCCATCCGTGACTACAGATTCCGGCGACATGGAAGGGCTTCCAGTCGTGATTATGGAAGCAATGGCCACTGGCACCGCGGTTGTAGCATCCGCGCACGCTGGAATACCGGAAATTGTAATTCCGGGAGAAACCGGCCTGTTAACGGAAGAGCGAAATCCTCACAGCATTGCCAATGCAATTCGCGCTCTTATCGATCACCCGTCCAAACAACAACTGATTCGCGCACGCAAGTTAATCGAACAGCATTTCAATATTGAAGTGGTGGCGCATCAGCGCCTGGATATTTTCAGCCGTTACCACGTAGAGGCCATCAGCTATGAACATCTCCGTGATAATTCCTTCCTATAATTCACAGGACACAATCTCGGCAACGCTTGCGCACATTTGCCAGCAGCAGACGCGGTGCTCCTACGAAACTATCGTCGTTGATTGTTCCAGCGGAAATGAAGTTCGCGATATCGCAGCCCACTTTCCCCATGTTCGCTATGAACACCGATCGCAACGCTTCAATCCTGGCGAGGGCCGCAACATAGGCGCTCAATTAGCCAAGGGAGAGTTGCTAATTTTTATCGATTCAGATGTTTACCTAGCTCCCGGTGCACTGGATGCTGCCTGGAGCGCGCTACAAAGTGGCAAAAAAGTATTTGGCGGTGCTTTGGAGTTAAATACCCAGGTTTCCGCCGATATGGCGGCGTATTTTGAGCACTATTTCTTTAATCACGAATCGCAAGCCCTACATCCACCTTGCAAAAGAAATAATCTGAGTTCTGCCCTAATGTGTTTCCACCGAGAGACATTCTTAAATGTCGGCGGCTTTAAAGGTATCCCGCGAATGCAGGATACTGAATTAACCGAACGACTCAGACATCAAGGGCATAGCCTTTATTTTTGCCCAGACATTGTAGGCTTGCAGATTCAAGATTCACCGTTTAATAAGGTTTTGAAAAAAATCTACATTAACGGACAGAACCTTTACTACATTCGCTATCAGCCCAATATAACCGCAGCAAAAAAAATTGTATTTTTTCTCGCGCTACCACTGCTGGGGTTTGTGAAAGTAGTGCGAATCATTATCCGCCATCTTCGCTACCAAAACTGGCAAAACAAGTTGCGAACCATTTGGCTAACCCCAGCCTTGATTTTAGGCATCCTCTACTGGATCGGCGGGTTTTACTATGCGCTCTGGACAGAAAAGGGCATCAGCGCCGAGCGGTAACGAGCCCGTATAAAAAAATCCCGGTTTGCCAATCAAACCGGGATTTTTTATTGAGTCTTACAAAATAAATTGTGCCAGCAAAGAATTTTTAAATGTATAGAAGGTGTAGCCGTATATCACAATCAATATAATGCCCAGCAACGTCAGCAAAATAATATCTTTGCGCAACAGACGAGCAGCGAGCGGCGTCCCACGATGAGGAACCGCAGCCAACAGAGGCACGCCTTCTGGCAGCTTTTGTGACAACAGAGCAACTGATCTTAAACGTGGATCTAGTACGACAAACACAAGCGCCAGCCCCACGGGCGCCGCCAGGGCAACCACCGGTGCAGCAATAAAAATCAGAATCGCAGGAACACCAGCGGGTTTTATTGGAAACGCGGGCGGCTCTAGAACTTTATAGGACTCCCCTTGCCCTTCATCATTCAAAGCCAATGTAATATTGGCATTTTCCTTACGGGCCAGCATTTCTTCATAAACTTTTTTCGTCACTTCATAATCGCGAGTCAGATCCATCAGCTCCGCTTGGTTAGCCGCGACACGCTCAGCCGTTTTGTATTCTTTTTCCAGCAGATCTTCTAGCGAGATCATGCGACGTTTCTGCGTCTTTAACTCAACATCTGCCGAAGACAGCTGTTTACGCAACTCTTCCAACAATGGCAATTCTGAGTGCTGATCAGAAATAGAGTAGAGATTTCGGAACTGGTCGATCAACTCGTCTATTTCAGATATCTGATTTTTTAGCGTTATTATGTCCGGATATGTGTCCTGATAAATCAATCGCATTTGATCCAGCTGCTCTACCAAAGCTGTGCGCCGATCGGTGAGCGACTTATACCGAGCCCGTTGATTAACGTTACGGCTCTCTTCTTCCAACTGGGCTTTTGTAGTCTGAATTTTTTCTTCCGACTCCTGGATAGCGATACGCAGACTTTGAAGTTGAGAAGTCAAATCCGAAATACGTTCCTTTACAGTCTGCTCACTGATATCGACGTTGGCCGCCTGGAAGTTCTTCAGTTTTTCTTCGGCTTTTTCCAAGCGTCTTTTATAGATTTCCACCTGTTGGCTGATGAAGTTGTGAGCTTCGTAGGTAACCTTTTGTTTTTCTTCCATCCGGTCTTCAATAAAAACATCGACCACAGCTTTTAAGGTTTCATAGGCGTCGTCAGGGTCAGCTGACATAAAGCTCAAATTGGTGAGGTTTCGATTGCGTGAATCCGTGGTGACCTGGAGATTGCGCCGCAATCGAAGAATTTCCATTTCCAATTGATCCGGCGACAAACTGGCCTTTTCAGAGTGGAGGCGAGAAATTACCCGATCGAGCAGACGGCGCGACAGAATCAGATCCTGCACAGTTTCATTCTTACTGACATCAGCGACTTCCGCAGTGCCGCGCAACAGCGGTTGAATAACGTTTGTTATGTCTTTGACGATGATCGCTTCTGACACGTAATACTTTGGCCAGTTAAGCGCAACGTAGAGAACCGCGAGAAAAAGGACGGTGAATAAGGCTGCCGCCGCAGCGCGATAACGTATCAACTCACGTTTGAGAGACGTATAGACGTCTTTTACGTACTCGAATGCGTCCATTTCAGGCACCTAATTTAAAGGCTTGATAACAGCGGTGTTTTATTTTTGTTGTGGATCAACACCAGTTATAAACAATGCCAGCCAAATGATCTGCACCGATTTTGTCGATGGAGGCGTTCAGCTGGGATTCCGTAACTTTTCCGTAAGGCACAACCAGCACAACAAAGTCGCATAGCTCTGCAAGAATCCGAATTTCTGCGTCATAGTCGGCCGCCGATGGCGCGTCCACTATGACAAAACGATCCGAATAGCGGTTTTTGATTTCCGCGAAAAACTCGCGCATGCGCGGAGAGTTCAGCTTTTCCGTACCCCCCTCGCGATTATTACCCACAGGCACAACACGCATACGAGGCACACCGCTAGCGTAGACAATGTCCTCAACACCGGTGGTGGGATCGTCCAAAAAGTCGGTCAAACCGAGTTGCGACGGGACGGGCAATAGCACTTCTGCATAGGGCGAATACAGATTCGCGTCGACAAGCAATGAGGTTTTGCTTTTATCCAGAGCAATGGTAGCTGCGAGGTTGACCGCCACGTGGGAGCTTCCTCCCGGCGCGGCGGAGGTCACCAAACAAACGAAGTTGCGCCAGTCGGTCTTCTTCATCAATTGTGTACGCAAATCCCGAAACACTTTTAGATGAACAGATCCTTCATCCGAAGCGCTCACGATTTTCAATGCCTGAAATTCCGCAGAGGTGAAATGCCGGACTTCAGACATTTTGGAAATTTGCGCCGGCGCTAAGGTCGTCGACTTATTTAATGGGGCTACTGGCGAAATGCGTTTGTTTTCCAAGAGTCAGCTCCTGCAAAAGACCGAGGTCAATTAAAAACTTCTCTCCGGCACAGTCACCACATCTGAAGGCGCCAGTATGTAATTGGTTTCGAGTTGTCCTTTCTGCAAAATATCGTCCAAGTAGATCGGATAGACTTCCATTTTGTCCCCTACCCTGCGAAACAATTTGGACTTGTTACCGCTGGCAAACTCCGTGAGCCCACCGGCTTCCAACACAAGGTCCAGCACCGTGATACCTTGCTGGTGGGGCAGACTTAGAGGCTTGGCGACCGCCCCAGTTACACGTACTCGACGCAGATATTCACCACTCGAAGGGTTGAGCACTATGACGGTAACCTGGGCGTTGCGAACGTATTCTGAGAATCCTTGAGCCAAGTTGGCGGAAAGTTCTTTAGTGGTATGGCCGGCAGCAACAACGTCGCCGATAAGAGGAACCGAGATTTTTCCATCAGGTCGCACCGGCACATTGAGAGAGAGTTCCGGAGATTTCCACACTTGGACCGCCAGTTGGTCACCCACACCTATGGTGTATTCAGATTCCGTGGCCGTTGTAAGGGTTGGTATTTTGCTTACTGCAGAGTTTGATGCGCAACCGCTAAACAACAACACAAGAAAACTCAGAAACAACCAGTTCTTCATATATGCTCCTCAAATTTGGATCTCTTCCCACCTTCTTGGTGGCATGGGGCAGCCAGTATAGAGCGCTGTAAACAGTGGCGCAGCAACTCTTTTCCCGCCACTTTTCGGCAAACCAGAGTTTCTTGTAAAAGATTCTAAACCTTGCGCTCTTTGCTAAACCCTTGACCAACTGGGCAAAAACGACCAAAAAATGGCCGAGTCTGCCGCTGAAGTTGCTAGCCACCCGCTCCCAGCGCTTTGCGAATGGCTGCAAATGTCTTCCCATAATCCGGCGTACCGAAAATGGCAGACCCCATCACAAAGGTGTCAGCTCCCGCATCAGCGATAGCGCGAATGTTATCAACTTTTATGCCACCATCGACTTCGAGGCGCGTGGGCAGCCGCTTTTCATCAATCAATAGGCGCGCCTGACGCACTTTATCCAGCACATAGGGCAGGAATGGCTGGCCGCCGAATCCCGGGTTTACCGACATTAATAAAAGCATGTCGAGCTTGTGCAAAACCGGCTCAATCAGACTCAGCGGAGTCGCCGGATTGAGCACCAATCCCGCCTTGCATCCGCCCTGCCGAATCAGCTCCAGAGACCGGTCAATATGGCGGCTCGCCTCTGGGTGAAAGCTGATGTAGGTCGCACCAGCCTTGATAAATTGGCTGATCAGCTCATCCACCGGTTCCACCATTAAATGCACGTCCAGAGGCACGCTCACACCTTTGCGGGTGAGCGCCTCGCAGATCATGGGACCGAAGGAGAGGTTGGGGACGTAATGGTTGTCCATAACGTCAAAATGGATCAGGTCTGCTCCGGCGGCAATCACCGCATCAACCTCTTCTCCCAATCGTGTGAAGTCGGCAGATAGGATGGAAGGCGCAATATAAAAACTGCGGGTTGCTTGCATGTTCATGACCTTGCGACCAAGCTGATTGTAAAAAGTATCGGCATTGTAATGGTTATGTCCCGCGCTAAACACTCGGCACCACGCAGACAGCTCCCGCTCCTCCTTGGGCTGCTCCTTTCAATTATGCCGCTTACCTTTGCAACCATAGCAGCTCAAGAGCCGGACGCTCCGCTTGCGCCACAAGCGACGCCGGAAGAACCCGACATTTCTACTCCAAGCGCGCCAGCTAATCTACCGGTCCCCATTCGTTTAGAAAACACCCAGCGTCAGTTGCTCACCGAGCTAAAAGGGCCACCATCGACTGTGTGGCTGCAGGTTGGCGACAAATCCGTACCTGCATTCTGGCAGCCAGACCAGAGCGGCAATCCTCGCGGCGCAGTGCTGTTGCTGCACGCGCAGGGTCAACATCCGCGTTGGAAAAGCACTATGCAGCGCCTGCATCAATATTTACCAGTGCACGGTTGGGCCACCTTGAGCGTAGAACTGCCCGATCTACCTCCGCCCGCGATTCCCAAGCGACCGGAAAAACCAAACCCGCCCAAAGAAACCACGGCAGAAACAGCCTCAGCGGGCGCAACATCGCCAGAACAAGACGTGCCGGGTGATAACACTGCAAGTGTTAACGACCTGGACGTCGGTGACAGTACCCCGGATGAAACTGCAACAAATGAAACAGCGGCACCGGCCCAAGAGCCCCCGGCAAAACCTACGCGGAAAGAAGTAATGGGGCAGATTCAACAGCGGATTCAAGCAGGAACAGATTTTCTCCACCAGCAGGGGCAGTTCAATCTGGTGCTGTTGGGGGAGGACATAAGCACGCTCTGGGCCCTGCAGTATCTGGAAACCGCCGTCCCACCAACGCCGATCACCTCGGCAGATTCCAAGCGCAAGGCGATCATCGAGCGGGCTATACGGGCTGTAGTTCTGCTGAATCCGCGTCTACCGGCAGACACATCGCTGCCGCCCTTGACCGATTTACTGCAGCACCCCCAGGTGCCAACGTTTGATGTGTTTTCGGACCTGTCGTTGGAAGCGCGTCAGGAGGCGCAAATAAGACGTCAGAAAGCCAAACAGATGCGTTATGAAAATTATGTGCAGCGCCGTTTGCCGCCCATGACGGGAGCCAATCCCGACGCTGATGAGATTTTAGTGACCAAAGCCATTCGCGGCTTTCTCCAGAAGCACTGCCAAGGCGTTGAGTTTCAATAAGCCTTATTCGCTGGGCTGCTCGTTGACGAAGTCTTCAACCGTGCCTTCGTAATAATTTGGCTCATCATTGGAAACGGCGGGCTCGCTGTAGTTGTCCTGCTCAACCGGGTCCGGCGCATACGCCTTCAGACATTCACGTATCAATAGATTGCGCTCATCGATACTGTAGGCACCCGGCGGATACATCTCGTAACAAATCTGGCTGTCGTCGGCCGACGCAATGCTTGTCAGCCCCAGCAAGATAAAACTCAAAGATGCGCTCAGTAATTTCATAAAAATACCTCTTAACGGGTTTTACCCGAACAATGCACCATCAGACCACCAGCGTCATACTGGCCGTATCGCCGACCGCAAACGCACTGATATTGTTCAATGTCACCTCAGCAATTTTTTCCAAGGCTTCGCGGGTGAAAAAAGCTTGGTGGCCGGTAATGATGACATTGGGGAAGGTCGTCAGACGCGCGAATACATCGTCCTGCACCACTTGGTTGGACAGGTCTTCAAAGAATAAGTCAGCCTCTTCTTCGTAGACATCCAGCCCCAGATAGCCTATCTCACCGCTCTTCAGACCTTTGATGACGGCCAGAGTATCCACTAATCCGCCCCGACTGGTATTGATCAACATCACGCCTCGCTTCATCTTGGCGATGGCGTCAGAATTGATCAGATGATGGGTGCTCGGCGTCAAAGGACAATGAAGTGAGATGATGTCGCTCTCGGGCCACAACTGTTCCAGTCCAACATACTCCACGCGCGAAGCGAGCTGCGGATCTTCCACCATATCGTGAACCAGCACCCGGCAGCCAAAACCGAGCATGATGTCGATAAAGGCGCGACCAATTTTTCCCGCTCCTATGACGCCGACGGTTTTGCCATAAAGATCAAACCCCATCAGGCCGTGGAGCGAATAATCGTTTTCGCGGATTCGGTTGTAGGCTCGGTGGATATTGCGGTTGAGCGCCAGGATCAAACCCACCGCATGCTCCGCCACCGCGTGAGGTGAATATTCCGGCACGCGGCAAACTGGCAGCTCCAAACGTTTTGCCGCAGCCAAGTCGACATTGTTATAACCGGCACAGCGCAGCGCCACCAATTTCACGCCTTGTTCCTTAAGCTGCTCCAGCACTGGCTCGCTCAAAGTGTCGTTGACAAAGCAGCAGACAACGTCAAAACCCGCAGCAAGACTTACCGTTTTCTCATTAAGGTGCGGCTCCAGATAATGAATAACATGTTCATTTGATCCCACTTCAAAAAATAAGCGGTCATAGGGCTTGCTGCTGAACATGGCGATGCGCATGTAAAAATCTCCAACAAAAATCGGGCTATTACTTTTTATGATTAGCTACGTTTTAAGATCGGGTGTTTTAGGATTTCGGCTGGCGTTGGCGAACGGCTTCGAACAAGCAGATACCCGTCGCTACCGAAACGTTCAGGCTCGATACGCTACCCGCCATAGGGATATAAACCAGGTGGTCGCAATGTTCGCGCGTCAAACGCCGCATACCTGTGCCTTCCGCGCCCATTACGATGGCCAACGGACCGGTTAAAGGTGCCTTGAACACCGGCACTGGCGCATCACCAGCGGTACCTATAATCCAAACACCTTGATCCTGCAGTTGCTTCATAGTACGTGCGAGATTGGTGACCGGAATCAATGGCACGGTTTCCGCTGCGCCACACGCCACTTTGCGCACGGCTTCATTCATGCCAGCGGAATTATCTTTCGGCACTATCACAGCCTGCACACCAGCGGCGTCCGCGCTGCGCAAACAGGCGCCCAGGTTATGCGGATCGGTGACACCATCGAGAATCAACAAGAACGGCGGTTCGCGCAATTCGGCGAGCAATTCCCACAAAAAGCCTTCGTCGTGCAACTTGCCCGGCCGGGCCAGCAAAATAACGCCCTGGTGATTACCATCACACAGAGCGTCCAATTCCGCTCGTGTTTGCAAACGCACGGGAATTCCCAAATCGCGCACCTGCTGCATGACTTTCTGTACTCTCTGGTCTTCGCGCCCGCGCAACACCAGCAATTCTTCCGCGCGTTGAGGCGCGCTTTTCAAAAGGGCCTGCACGGCATGCAGGCCGAAAACGTATTCGTGTTTCACTATAAGGAACCTTTAATCAGCGACGTGAGGCGCGCGACTTTTTAACGGAGCGGGATTTTGGCGCAGTTGGTTTTTTAACTCCAGCCTTGGCTTTAACAGCCGCTTTGGTTTTTCCGGCTTGCGCTTTGCCGGTTTTTGCTTTATCCGCTTTCACTTTGCCAGCGGAGCCTTTGGCCGCGCCGGGCTTCCCTTTGGCTTTCCCAGCATCAGCTTTCGACGCCTTTTCTACCTTTGCGGATTTGGATGGCGCAGGCGCTTTGCCTAGGACTTTTTCTTCTTTAGGTCTTTTCCTTACCTTGCGCGCAGTTTTTTCCTGATATTCCTGAGCCAGTGCTTTGGCAGTTTCAGAAACGAAAATTTTCTTTTTCTTGCCGGGTTTTATCTCGACAATTTCGAAATCAATTTTGCGCTCGTCCAGATTGACGTTTACTACCTGCACACGCAATTCATCGCCCAACGCAAAAACCTTGCGCGTGCGCTCGCCGATCAAACGTCCGCGGGCAGGCTCATGCACGTAATAATCCGACGGCAAATTGGTGATATGAACCAAACCTTCGATGTACAGATCTTTTAATTCGACAAATAAACCGAAGGACACCACCGACGACACAACACCGTCAAACACTTCCCCTACGCGGTCCTGCAAGTATTCGCATTTAAGCCAGCTCACCACATCACGCGTAGCTTCGTCTGCACGCCGTTCGGTAATCGAGCTCTGCTCGCCCAATACCTGCATATCGTCGACGCTGTAGGGATAGATTTGCACCAACGGCAACAATTTTGCCTCCGGATGGCGGCGAACTTTTTTGCTCTCTTTTTCCGAACGGATAATGGAACGAATCGCCCTGTGAACAAGCAGATCGGGATAGCGGCGAATTGGCGAGGTGAAATGGGTATAGGCGTCATACGCCAAACCGAAATGCCCGCGATTTTCCGGCTGATACACCGCCTGATTCATACTGCGCAACATAGTGGTCTGAATCAGATGTGCATCCGGCCGACCTTCGATGGCTTGCAAAACTTCCTGATAATCCCGCGGCGTCACCTGAACGCGATCGCGCAACCCCAGCCCCAAACCAGCGAGATACTCGCGCAATAATTCCAGTTTTTGCTCTTTTGGTCCTTCGTGCACTCGATACAACGCAGGCACTTTATGCTGTTCGAGAAATTTGGCCGAACAGACGTTGGCGGCCAGCATGCATTCTTCAATCAATTTATGCGCGTCATTGCGCTGCACCGGCACAATTTTTTTGATCTTGCGGTTTTCGTCAAAAATAATGCGCGTTTCGACGGTTTCAAAATCAATCGCGCCGCGCTGTTCGCGCGCTTCGCGCAACACCTGATATAAATCGTGCAGATCATCCAGCTGTTTCACCACATGGTGAAATTGCTGCCGGACACCGCTGCGCACTTTGCCCCTTTCCGCCAACACCTGACCCACCTGGGTATAAGTGAGACGCGCGTGGGAGTGCATAACCGCTTCGTAAAATTGATAGCCGGTAATGCGCCCCTTGGCGCTGATGGTCATTTCGCACACCATGCAGAGACGATCGACATGCGGATTCAACGAACAAAGTCCGTTGGATAAAGCCTCGGGCAACATGGGCACTACATAATCCGGGAAGTACACCGAATTGCCGCGCAGCGCTGCCTCTTTATCGAGTGCGTCACCCACTTGCACATAATGCGAGACGTCGGCGATGGCCACGAACAAACGCCAGCCGCCGCTTTTTTTCGGCTCACAATAAACTGCGTCGTCAAAATCGCGCGCATCCTCTCCGTCAATGGTCACCAACGGCAAATCGCGCAGATCGAATCGCCCTTGTTTATCGCTTTCAGTGACTTCGCTAGGAAGAGCTGCCGCAAGGCGTTCCACTTCCGCCGGCCAGATATGCGGAATGCCGTGGCTGCGAATCGCCACATCGATTTCCATCCCCGGTGCCAGATGATCACCGAGCACTTCGACGATACTGGCGATGGCGAGATTGTCGCGTTCTGGGTATTCGATAATGTCCGCCACCACCAATTGACCGGGCCTGGCATTTTTGGTCTGGTCAGAAGGAATGATGATGTCTTGTACGATGCGCGGATTGTCAGGGCGCACATAATGCACTCCGCGCTCAACGCGGTAGCGTCCCACCAGCTGGTGTGTGTTGCGCGCGAGAATTTCGACGATCGAGCCCTCTTTACGCCCGCGAAAACCGCGCTCGCCCAAGCGAACTAACACTTCGTCGCCATCAAAAACGCGCCGCATCTGACGATTGGGTAGGTAAATATCTTCACTGCCGTCGCCCGTCAGCACCCAGCCATATCCGTCCCTATGTCCTTGAACCCGACCACGCACCAGATTCATTCGATCGACTCGGCCAAAGCGCTCTTTGCGATTGCCTACTATTTGGCCATCGCGCACCATGGCTATTAAACGGCGCCGCAGCGCCTCCTGCGACTCCTCGTCATAAATACCGAGCTTTTCGGCTATGACCTCCCGCGGCAGGGGTCCATCGGAGTGGTCCAAGAGGTCGAGGATAACCTCGCGGCTGGGAATGGGATTGGCATATTTGCGCGCTTCGCGCTCCGCGTAGGGATCGTGAATGGTCGGTTTTTTCGTCAAAGTTGTGTCCTTTTAAATGTGACCACAGGCGATAACTGAAGTATAACCCGCGGAAGTCGTCTCACCCGGCAAACGACTGCCGTGGTAACGAAACGATGAGCGGCAGTATACAGCAGTGTTGACAAGCCTACTCGGCCGTTTTATATTGCGCGCCCTCGCCCAGGTGGTGAAATTGGTAGACACGCTAGCTTCAGGTGTTAGTGGCTTTGCGGCCGTGGAGGTTCAAGTCCTCTCCTGGGCACCAATTAAGGAAAAGCCGACACAGTCGGCTTTTTTTTTGTTTGCATGGACCCGAACCACTGTTCGACAGCAAACGAAACTGCAGCTCACCTATCTCGATTTCTGATGCAGACCCACTTAAGTGCGCGCCGAGTTACCGACGTGATGCGCCCGCAGCGCGGCATTTAAAAATTTCGTTTAAAGCCGCTCGCGTGTCGTGGCAACGCACGAATCAAAAGTGGCCCGCACACGGAATCAAAAAACGAGTCTAATCTTTGACTCAGAACTGAGCTCCATACCCTCCGCTAAACAGGCGCAACAAGCGCAAGCTTTGCCGGAGAACGCAGTTTTAAATGCTGTCATAAGTTAATACAGATTACGACGGCAGAAAAAATAATTCGAATTAAACCGGAGACGGCTTGTGAGATTATTCTTGGCATTGCGGCTTTTTAGTGAAAGCCACGCAAAACTCGGCATTGAAGCCACTTCCAAAAATTCTGGCCCGCGCGGCCGCCTGATCGACGTCCACATCGAACGCTTCCACCCCGCCCTCAAAAATATCATCGAATATCTGCGCACCAGCGGTCGCTTACCGGCGACTCGAGAAGGCAGCGTACTGCGCACCGAAAATGGCAAAAAAATCGTTGAGCGCACAGAACAGTGCCGGCTTTATTGGTGCGAAATAGAAAGCAACCGCGATATCGCCTTTTGGGAATCCCTGGCTGAGGTCGAAGTCGTCATAGAGAAAGATGAATTCGTGAAATTCGCCCAGTCCATCCGCTGCCGTGCAGGCGCCGCTTATATTGCAGCCTGCGAAGAATACGCCGATCAATTGGCGATAAAAACGACAGCTCCCATCAGTTACGAGCCGCCGCGCCGCACCAGCGAGCAGGCAGCGTAATTAACCGCTTACTGATTTATCCAGCAAACTGGTAAATCACAAAAGCGACCAAAGCGGCAATTACCGCGAGCGCGATTAATGCCAGCGCGCCGTCGCGGGAAATCAGTGCCAGGCCGAAAGAAGCCAGCGCCAACCCTGCAAAGTTGGCGCTGAACGGCACTATCTCCATGATCGGCATGGCCAGCGCAATGACGATGCACATCAACGCCACCGCTCGCTGTCCCCATCCCTCCACCAAAAATGTCAGGCGCGGATAGGTATAACGGTCGACAAACCTCGCAGGCTTGCGCGACCAATCAAGCATCTTCTGCATTTTGCTTTTCGAAACTGAGCGCTTAAGCAGCCACTGCGGCAGCCAGAGGTGTTTGCGATGAAAAGCCAATTGCCCGGCAATCAATAACACTACAAGGGCCATCACGGTCGGCACACCGGGAATGTCGCCTATGATAGGCGCGAGCGTGATTAATCCTGCCAACAATAACAGCGGCCCCAAAGAGCGGGTTCCAATCGAATCCAGCACTGTTTTTAATGTTACTGTCTCCTGATCTTCCACCACGTCCGTGATTTTTTCGATCAATTCAATGAGGGTTGTAATATTTTCAACCATAATCAATTGGCCATTTCGAGGCGGTTGTTTTTTCAAAGAATTCAAGCAGTCGCTTTGCGGTCATCAAAGGTTGTGCCAATCTCACTCCACATGGATGTTATGATGCGCACCGTCTGTTCCTAGGATTTGCCTTATTTTTCAACGAACGTCTCGCCCGGAGAATCCCATGCTGATTAATTGCGTCGCCTACCAGGAAGGAAAAAGACTGCGTGATGTGCCCGTGGATAAAATCAGCGATTACATCAAGAAACCGGAATGTTTTGTCTGGGTTGCATTAAAAGACGCAGACCCCGAAGAACTCACGCAAATGCAAACGGAGTTCGGCCTGCACGAACTCGCCGTGGAAGATGCCCGCAACGGCCATCAGCGTCCTAAAATCGAAGAATATGGAGATTCCATTTTCGTGGTGCTGCACACCATAGAAGTTATCGACGGCGAATTGAACGTCGGCGAAGTGGCAATTTTCGTGGAAAAAAATTACGTGCTTTCCGTGCGCAGCCGCAGCCAGCAGGGATTTCTCGGTGTGCGCGCCCGCTGTGAACGCGAACCCCACCAGCTGCGCAAAGGGCCTGCCTTCGTCTTGTACGCTTTAATGGACGCAGTAGTGGACCGCTATTTTCCCGTTATCGAAGCGCTGGAATCTGAACTGGATGCCATTGAAGAAAAAATATTCGCGCAAAAATCCCAGCGCGCCAATATCGAACAGCTTTACGATCTCAAGCGCAAAACCACACAACTCAAACACGCTGTCGGCCCGTTGATCGATGCCGTCGGCCGTTTGCACGGTGGCCGAGTGCCGATTGTCTGCGCCGGCACCCAGGAATATTTCCGCGACGTGCACGACCACTTGCAACGCATCAATACTTCCATCAATGCCATTCGCGATACCATCTCCACGGCCATTCAAGTGAGCCTTTCCATGGTAGCGATTGAAGAAAACGATGTGAGCAAACGGCTTGCTGGCTGGGCCGCAATTTTCGGTGCAGCTACCGTCTTTGTCGGAATTTGGGGGATGAACTTTACCCATATGCCGGAACTGGATTGGATGTTCGGTTATCCACTCGCACTGGGAATCGTCGGGTCTGTGTGCGGTTACTTGTATTACCGCTTTAAAAAGGCAGGCTGGTTGTAACCCGAGTTTTTATGCGTCGCCGTCGCCACTAAATTCCACTTTCTGATGCGCGCCGATTAACAGTGCACTTTTCACCAAACTCAAATGGCTGAAACTCTGGGGAAAATTGCCGAGAAAAGTTTTATTAACCGGGTCGTATTGCTCCGCCAACAATCCCAGATCGTTGCGGATCGATAACAAGGTTTCAAACAACCGAATCGCTTTTGCTTCATTGCCTGCGATCATGTAGTAATCCGCCAGCCAATAAGTGCAGAGAATAAAAGCCCCTTCGCGACCGGTGTATTCCGATAAGGGATTGCGATAAACGAAACCCTCAGCAGTGCAAAAATGACGTTCTATTTCCGCGACGGTTGCAACGATTCGCGGATCGTCCGGCGGTAAAAACCCCAACAATGGAATCATCAACAAACTGGCATCCACCTGATCGTCGCCGTAAAAGCGGACGAAATAGCGGCCGGATGGGTCGAGTCCTTTATTTAATATTTCCTCGCGAATGCCGTCGCAGGCTTTTTGCCATTCATCCACTGGCGCTTCCAAAGTGTATGCCTCGACATCGTGAAGAGAACGGGCAAACGCCGCCCAGGCAAAAACCTTGGAATGAACGTAATGCTTGGGCGAATCCCGCGACTCCCAAATGCCCGTGTCCGGCTTGCGCCATTCCTCGTGTAAACGTCCCAACAAGTGACATTGCAGTCGCCACATTTCCGGCTTGAGCGTTTGTCCCTCTTTGCGCACCAGATGCAACATGTCGATCACTTCGCCGCGCAGATCGAGTTGAAATTGCTCTCCCGCCGCATTGCCAATGCGCACAGGCTGGGCGCCTCCATAACCGGGCAACCAGTCTAGAGTGGTTTCATCTGTCTTAAGTTGTGCGTCGGCGGTATAGAGGGTTTTCAATTCACAATTGGAATCACGCACCGCCCGCACCAACCAGTCGCGCCACTCTTCCTCTTCGTGGGGATATCCCGAGCGCAACAATACATCGAACACCAATGCCGCATCGCGTGGCCAGGTATAGCGATAATCCCAGTTAGCCGAACCGCCCGGCACTTCCGGCAGTGAGGTTGTGGCAGCGGCAATCAAGGCGCCGGTCGGTGCATAGATCAGGGCTTTTAACGTGATAAGCGATCGAACCACTGCGTCGCGCCAAGGCCCCTTATAGGTGCATTGCGACACCCAAGTGGTCCACCAGCTTAAACATTGTTCTTGCGCAGCCGCTGGGTCAGCCAAAGGCTCAAATGATTGATGGGGAGAACAGTGACTCAACACAAATTGGAAATCGTCACCTTCTGTCAGGGCGATATCACCTACCACAGAACCATCACCCCTTGGTTTTAATGCTGGATTTGGCGACAGCCTCAGCCAAATATCATCAGCGCGAAAAATAAATCCGCCCTCCTCCTGCACCACTTCCACCTGATCCCGCCCGTATTGAAATTTGGGTGAGCAAATAAAGCGCAGAGACATTCGCCCCTGCAAACAGCGAATACGACGCACCAAATGGCAATCCGACTGCACCGGCATATAGTCCAGCAGCTCAGCTACTCCATGTTTGGAGCGGACGGTGGTTTTTAATAACAGGCTATCGGCTAAATAAGCGCGCTCTGTCTGTGCTTCACCAATAGGCTCGATCGCCCAATAACCGTGGCGGTCATCGCCCAAGAGGCGGGCAAAACAGGCGGGAGAATCAAAACGGCCAGGACAGAACCAATCGATTGAGCCTGCGCGAGACACCAAAGCAACCGTGTGGAGATTGCCGATCAACCCATAATCTTCGATGCGCCGTCCGGCAGGAACCACTCCTTGTTCAACCATACATGGACCTCAATCGACGAGAGCGAATACCGCCACTCCCAAAACAATCGCTATCAACACTCCCAACGCCAGCTTGCCCCTGTGCAGAGCTAGCCACAGTTCGATGCTGGCATCTTTGGCAATAGCGTCGAAGCGACCATGGGCGCCGATATCCTTTTTTATGGGTTGAAATAGATTGTCCGGCCGATTCGGATCCGGCGGTGGGCCCTGTCGATCGAACTGACCGTCCCAGCCGACTTTGGCTGCCAGTCGCCCCACCAAACCTGGCAGCAATAGGGTAGCGACTATGGTTTTCACCACTGGAAAGCCAACCCAAAGTTCGCGCTTTCGATGATGAGCTGCCCACTCAATCGCTTCAGCTGCAACTTCTGGTTGAAATACCGGCGGCACGGGTTGTGGTCGATATGGCAGCTTGTGACGCCCCCAGTCGAATTGGGGTGTATTGAATGCGGCAAGTTGCACCATGGTGATCTGAATGGGAATTTTGTCGTGCAGTAGTTCAGCGCGCACGGCATCGGTAAAACCGCGCATCGCAAACTTGGCTCCACAATAAGCCGATTGCAGCGGAATACCGGTATAAGCCAACGCGGAGCCCACTTGCACAATAGTGCCGCGCCCGCGCGGTCGCATGCGACGCAGAGCAGCCAAAGTGCCGTACACGGATCCCAGATAGGTCACCTCGGTGGCACGGCGGAATTCGTCAGGGGTGATATCCATAAACGGGGAAAATACCGTGGCCATGGCATTATTGATCCAGATATCGATGGGTCCGAGCAGGGCTTCCACATGCTCCGCGGCTGATTCCACTTGATCCGCATCGGCAACATCCACTTCGATCGCCAAAGCAATTCCACCCGCGTCTTCGATTTCCTTAACCGCGCCTGCGAGTCCTTCAGCCCCCCTCGCCAACACGGCTACAGCCGCACCTTGCTGGGCAAAACGCACAGCGGTTGCACGTCCTACGCCGCCGGAACCACCGGTGATTACCACCACTTCTCTTTTTTGTTCTGGGCCACTTCGATTCGGCCTGCCTGTCACCGGCTGCGCCTCCGCTATTCGGTTTAAATTCGATAAGGCTCCGCGTCACTGCGTCGCAATTCAATGCCGTGACCTATGCGGTCCAGGTCCGGCCATAAAGCGCCGTCGTGCAGGCTGTCACCACTGTCGAACAACATGGCTTCCACCCGCGAATGATCATGAAAATATTCAACGTTGCGAACGCCATCCACCGCCACACACAGAGGAATATGCAGCGCCGGTGCACAATGAGCGGAGACGGGAATATTGAAAGCAGATGCCAATTCGGAAGCGTGCAGAAAACCCGTATAACCGCAGCGGGTTGCGTCCACCTGCAAGACGTCGATCGCCTTGGCTTCCAATAAGCGGCGAAAGTAATAACCGTCCCAACCGTATTCACCTGCGGCTATGGCCATATCATCCGGCACCCGGTCGCGCACCCAGCGCAAGCCTTCGTAGTCCTCCGCGGGAACGGGCTCCTCAAACCAACAAACCTGCTGCTCCGCCACGCATTCCGCCAACGCCAAAGCGTCGCGCGCACGACAGGCGCCATTGGCGTCCACCATCAAGTCGACGCCAGGGCCGATAACCTCACGAGCCAAGACCACGCGGGAATCCGCCTCATCCAGGTTGTCGCCGATTTTGATTTTCACCGCGTTCAACCCCTGCTCTAGCCATCCTTCAAGCTGGCGCTGCAGGCGCGCGGCGGTATAGGTCACAAAGCCTCCGCTGCCGTAAATAGGCACACTGGCCCGCGCCCGCCCCCAGAGTGCGGACAAGGGAATATCCAAAAGGCGCGCTTTAAGATCCCACAACGCTTGGTCGACAGCGGCAATAGCCATCAGTCCCAATCCCGGCCGACCTATGTAACGCAACTGTTCGTTCATGGCGCGCCAGAGCGCGGGAATGTCATAGACACATTGGCCAACTATGACCGGCGCGAGCTTGTCGAAAATCAGCCGCGCTGCCGGTTGGGCCGCGGTGTAGCTGTACCCCATACCGACCAGCCCTCCGGCATTGACGTGTACCACCACCAACTCGACTTCACTCCAGCGCAACGCGCCATCGCCCTCCGGGCCATCCGTGGGAATGCGATAGCAACTCACATCCAGGGAGCGAACATGGGGAAAATCGGAATCTCTCAGAATTGAGATATCACTCATTTGCCACCTCCGATTGTTACCCCACGAGCAGCGATTTGGGGAGAGATTGTTAGTGAATAGATCTGCCTTTAGGCCGCGTGTATGCAATCTGCCCAGACAGCCATGGTGGTTTTCGCTGCGGGATAAACTCTGTTCGCTAAAGAACAAACGAAAATGGCCAGAAACATTCTGAGGATTTAACAAGTTACGTAGCGTGACTCGCTTTCGATCGCCCAGGGAGGGCTATGGAAACGAACTCGATCGTTCGAACAGACAAAAAATCCCAAACGCTCCCAGCGCTAACGGGCATTCGCTTTTTCGCGATTTTTCATATTTTTCTGCTTCACCTGTGGACTTTGTACGACCGCCACAATTTGCCAACTTAGTGCACGGCTTCAGCGAGCTTCCACCCGTACTGGTGAATTTTCTTTCGCACGGCTGGAGTTGGCCGACCGGCGCTGATTTTTATCTATTTGGTGATGCCAGGTTGATGCCGATCCTGCTCGGTATTATCAGCACCCTACGGCATCGAAAAACCGCTTGCCAAACGTCCGCAAACGCTGGTTATACAAATAGGTTTACTGCTGAGAGAGAAGCAGAAAATCCTGCAAAAAGGCGATCTGCGCATCTTCCTGACGGAACACCAAATAGAGATGTTTATGCACACCAGACGCCCCTAGTGAGCGCACAGCGAGAGGATATTGAGAGCGAAATTTATCGGCCAGCCAACCGGGAAGTGTGCACACGCCGCGTCCCGCGGCGACCAGTTGAATCATGATTTCGGTCGCTTCTACTTGGTGATGTTTTTTCGGTTCACAGTGCGCGGGCAATAAAAATCGCGTAAACACATCCAGACGTTCCCGCGCCACAGGAAAGGTGATCAAGGTGGCTTCACACAAATCTTCCGGACAGACCCAATCTGTCCGGTCCGGTCGCCAACCCGGCGCCGACACCAGCATCAATTCATATGCAAACACGGGATGGTTGAGAAATGCAGGATTGTCCAGCGGGTCGCTGGTAATGACCAGATCAACTTGGTGATTCAGCAGTGCTTCCAGAGCGTTAAAACGGAATTGTTGCACCACATCCAAATCCACCAACGGCCAGCGTTGCAAAAACGGCGACACCACCGTCAACAGCCACTCATAACAGGGATGGCATTCCATGCCGATGCGCAACTTGCCCTGGCGTCCCTCGGCATAACCGCGCAACACGGTCTCCGCCTCTTTCAGCTGCGGCACCACCCGCTGCGCCACCCCCAACAAATAACGTCCCGCCTGAGTCAGCCTTAGTCGCCGCCCCTCTTTGCGCCAGATTTCGACACCCGCGTGGTCTTCCAGCTTGCGAATTGCGTGAGATAAGGCCGATTGGGAAAGATGCAGCCGCTCCGCCGCCTCGGCCAAGGTTCCGGTGGCATCAAGCGCAAGAAGAATATCCAGGTGGGAGCGCTCTATCATGAGCAATTCTCATTGATTGCATGGAAAACATTTATTTTATTCATTTATCCCTTTGCGTGGGAGAAATAACACCTGAATCGCGCCGTCAGGCATTACAATGCGGCTCCATCCACTCCAGACGTACCATGAGGTCAAGGTTGTGTCCTCTTTCGAATCTTCCACCATTTCGAATTCGCCCCGGATTGGCGCCGTCGCCATCGGGCGCAATGAAGGCGACCGTTTGGTGACTTGCCTGAAATCCTTAACCAACTTGCCCCTGGTGTACGTGGACTCCGGCTCCTCGGATAACAGCGTCAATTTCGCCCGTTCCATAGGCGCTATTTGCGTGGAATTGGATTTGAGCCGGCCGTTTACTGCAGCGCGTGCGCGCAATACAGGATTTCGTGCGCTGCTGGAACAACATCCCGACCTGGAATGGGTGATGTTTGTCGACGGCGATTGCGAGGTAGAGCCCGACTGGCTGGAAAAGGCCCTGCAAATTGCCCAAAGTGACGAGCGAATTGCTGCGGTCTGTGGTCGCCGGCGCGAGCGCTTTCCAGAGAGCTCCATATACAACCAGATGTGCGATATAGAGTGGAATACCCCAGTGGGCGAAGCGAAGGCCTGCGGCGGTGATGCACTTTATCGCGTAAAAGTTTTTCAACAGGTCGGCGGATTCGACGACAGTTTTATCGCTGGCGAAGAACCGGAGCTGTGCTTCCGCATTCGTGAGCAGGGTTACCGAATTCTGCGCATCGACGCCAATATGACCCGTCACGACGCAGCCATAAGCCGAATAGGCCAATGGTGGAAACGCACCGAGCGCAGTGGTCACGCTTTTCTGCTCAACTACCTCAAGCACGGCCAAAAGAATGCTGAACGATTTAACTATCGCGATGTGCGTAGCATTTTGTTGTGGGCGGGAATTTATTGCGCATTTTTGCTTGCGGTGTTGGTGACCGCATCTTTGATACCACTACTCCTGCTGGTTTTATTGATCGCCTCCCAAGCCGCAAAAATGACCCTCGCCCTGCCGCGTATCAAAGCGGAATACGGCGAATTGGCCACCTTCCGTTACAGCGTGTTTGTGATGTTGGGAAAAGTACCACAGGCCTTGGGGGTGATCCGCGCCTACCTCACCAGCCGCCGCGGTGGCGAGCACCGGTTGGTGGAATATAAATAACTAAGAATGGGATTTTTGTTGGTTGAGCATGGCCACAATGCCCGGGTGTTTGATTTTCTTCTGCTGGGAAATCACATAAAACTGCGCGCGCACGCCTTCCATAACACCGAGCGGATGAATATGGAATTGCTCGCGCAGGTCTTCGGCGATCAACGCCGGAGCCGCCACCATTCCCAACCCCTCATGACAAAACGCATACGCCAGAGCACTGTCGTCAAACTCACCAACCACCAGCGGATTCAAGTCGTGCTGGTCAAACCTGCTCACCAGCAATTGGCTCAGCATGGTCTGCGAGCTCGGCATCAATAAGGGCGCGCTGATCAAACTGCCGGGGAAATTCTGCCGATAGGGCTCGATGAGATCTTCTCTGCCAAATAACGCTATATCCGTCTCCGCCACCAGATGGTTGTAGGCCCGCAATCGAGCTCCCGGTGGCATAGGCCGCTCCGACAGCACCAAATCCACCTTGTTGACCGCCAGCTCGCCCAGCAAATGCTCCAAACTGCCTTCGCGGCAGACCAAGTGAACTGGCTGATCCAGGGATGTCACGGGTTTGATCAGGGTGTAAGCCAAGGCTTTGGGGATTACATCCACTATACCCACGGTGATGGAGAGCCGCTCCACCACTTCCGGTTGTTTCAACAGGGTTTTTAGTTCGTCCCCTAGATGAAAAATATCCTCCGCGTAACTCAAAACCATGCGACCGCGCGGGGTCAGAACCAAGGTTTTACCCTGTCGTTCGAACAATGGATAGCCGATCTGCTGTTCCAGCGCGGTGATTTGCCCGCTGATGGTTTGCGGAGTAATGTGCAGGTTACGGCTGGCCGCCGTGACACCGCCGTCCACGGCCACGCGATAAAAATAGTAGAGATGGTTGTAATTGAGAGGCGTCATAGCCAGGGATTTTCGGATTTTCCGAAGGAAACGTCAAAAACATTCGAATTTCTTTTATCGATCAACTCGCGTAGAGTTCTGATCCAATGCGACTCTGGAAAATGTTTATTCTGGCCGTTTAGCGAGTTATCTGAGCAGTTGCGCTAGGATTAATGTCTAATAGTCGCCAAACTTTTACTTGATCATCAGCACGACCAAACGGAGGTTATATGCTTGATACCAAACCAACCGCCATTACCTATGGCCAAGAGCACGCCCTCGAGGTCAACAAGGTATTGCGCAATACCTACGCCCTGCTGGCGATGACGCTGCTGTTCAGTGCATTTACTGCTGGCATCAGCATGGTCTTCAACCTGCCCCATCCGGGCATTCTCATCACTCTGGTTGGCTATTTCGGCTTGCTGTTCTTGACCCAATACCTACGCAACAGCGCCTGGGGAATCCTGAGCATCTTTGCCCTGACCGGCTTTATGGGCTTGACCTTGGGCCCCATCATCAACGCTTATCTGTCCCTGGCTAATGGCAGCCAGATCGTGATGAACGCCCTCGGCGGCACCGCTATCACCTTCTTGGGTCTGTCTGGCTATGCCCTGACCACCAAAAAGAACTTCAGCTTCCTCGGCAACTTCCTGTTCATCGGAATTCTGGTGGCGTTTCTGGCTGGCCTCGGTGCGATCTTCTTTGAGATGCCTGCACTTTCCCTGGCTGTGTCTGCGATGTTCGTGTTGCTGATGAGCGGCTTGATCCTGTATCAAACCAGCGAAATCATCCACGGCGGGGAAACCAACTACATTATGGCGACCGTCACGCTGTACGTTACCATCTACAATCTCTTCACCAGCTTGCTGCATTTGTTTGGCGCGTTCGGCGGCGACGACTGATTGAGCCCCAAAACAAAAAAGCGCTGCCTGGGCAGCGCTTTTTTTATGCCTCAAATATCAACCGGCAAAGCGATTTTCCACCAATCCCGGCACATCAACTCTCACGCGAAACACCGAGCCGGAATCCGGATACTGCTTTAACTCTTCTTCAGATCGGCTGCCGACGCTGGTGATATACAGGGTTTGCAAATCCTCATCACCAAAGGCCACCATGGTGGGACATTTGGCAGGAACCGGGATTTCTTCCAGGATTTCTCCCGCAGGACTCAAGCGCACTACCCTTCCGCCTTCATACAAGGCTGTCCAATAACAACCTTCGCTATCCACGGAAGCGCCGTCCGGTCTCCCATTACCCAGGGGGAATTGGTGAAATACCCGGCAATTTGTCACTGTCCCAGTCTGCGGATCGTAATCACAACGCTGAATGGCATGGCTGGGGGTATCGGCGTAATAGAAGGTTTTGTTGTCGGGACTGAAGGCAATCCCATTCGCGGTCAGCAGGTCGCCAATCCATTTTTTCACATCACCTTCCGGCGTCAGTGAATAAATGCTCGCGCCGCCATAGTCTTTCGGAGGATAGACGCTGCCAGCGAACATGCGACCTTTAACATCGGCGCGACCGTCGTTGAAACGGTTTTTATCCATACCCACTTCAGGGTCTGTAATAAATGTCCGTTCGGTATTCCATCCATCCGTTGTGTAAAAACCGGTGCGCATGGCCAGTAAAAATCCACCTTTCTCGCGCAAGCTGAAACAGCCGATTTCCTCATCGAATTGCAGAAATTCATCACGCCCTGAAGCTGGATCGAAGCGGTGCAACTGGTATGCGTTGATGTCCACCCAATAAAGACACTTCTCTTTTTCATCCCAGCGAGGACACTCGCCGAGATTTGCGCGGATTTTCAGCGCAACTTCGACTTTTCTCATAATGGTTGACCGACTCATGGTAAAAACAGGGCGCTAATGATCGCACAGTTACCAAAACAGTCAAATTGGAGAGGAAAACCTGTGGGGGTGATCTCAGGCGGCGGGATGTTTTCTCACAGGGCCATTGTAGTGATGAAACTGCGGCCGCAGATATTCCATCTGGTCGCCGCGAATTCTATGACTATTGATCAAGGCGAGATATTCGTACGGATTTGGCCGATATGGCAGGGCAATCAAACTCATGTTGATTTCCGACAATAAATAATTCCCTTTGCGCTGATTGCAACGGCGACATGCGGCCACCACATTTTCCCATTTATCTTCGCCACCGCGACTTGTTGGGTGCACATGATCGCGGGATAAATTTTCCGAATCGAAATAATCGCCACAATAAAGACATTGAAAATTATCCCGATGAAAGAGCGCAAGATTATTGAGCGGAGGATTTATTCGAACTGGCGTGAGGCGTTCACCACCACACGCCATAATTGCAGGCAGACGTATGACGGTATTGGTGCCTGTAATTTTCGATTTTCCTCCGCGAACTTGCCGCACAACACCACCGAGAGTCCACGAAACCAGATCGCGAGCGTATAAACACACGCCCTCTCTCCAGCTCAACCACTCAATAGGCTGGCCCGCCAAATTCAGGCGCAAAATTCGAGCTTCCATAAATCTCTCCTGTTTAACAGCGCATTAAATCTTTCCGGATAAATCCGGGCTGATTAAACGCTCGAAAATTTACGGTTATACCGAACAACACTAGGCTCAACACGTCCCCCATAACGAAAAACCCCGCATTGGCAAGCCAAGCGGGGTTTTAGAAGTCGGTGGTCGATAAATTTATAGGGGTGACGAGTCCAGTGGGTCGGTATTGAATGCATCGACCTCGCGGTTTTATTTTGGCGCATCATCGCCAACTGTCTGCTTGCAATGTTGAAGACGAATCTCCTCTATTACGAATTAGCAGGGACTTAATTTTAATAGTACCCGGAACCTTTGAAGAGTCAAGGCGCAATCCATAATTTTTGGAATTAAGAAAAGGCCATCACAACAGAAAAGTTTGTTAATGCACTTTATAACTACTGCAAAAATTTTAATGAAATAAAGGATTTAGCAGAAATGATGCAGAGCAAAATAGAAATGAATAACGGAACGAAAAAAGGCGGACCACTACCTGGTCCGCCTTTCGGATATGGTTTCTCTGTCCTCCCTCCCTGACAGCTCCCAGTCCGTAACTCAGTCATCCTGACTAAAATTCCAAGTTCAATGTCCTTCTATAACAGTCTTTCAGTCCCTTTCCCTGGCTCGTCCTCGAGCGATTTCCTTTACTTGTTCATCCCTGTAAAAGTCCATTTGTTACAACTCACCTCATCCTGTGGTGCAGTACATCCATGACTTTTCCGAACCGTCCATGAACATCCTTATAAAGACACATCCTGCGGCGCGCTTCCATTCTGAGTCCGTTCGCAATTCCTTGCTTTCCTTTCCCATTCGAGCGTCCCGAAAAACACCGTGACGATAGTTTTACCATCACGGCGAACTCTCACAGGATTCGCCCCAGCCCTGCGGCTATGCCTAATCCCTCTTCCGTGGCAAAGTTCCAATGCGTCCTTACGAGTGCTCATTTTAGTGATTTATGCAACAACGCCCAGTCGACACCAGCATCAGGTTTTGTCAGACATTGACTACAAAACACCGCCTGCAGTGGCCGACAAGAGGCTTGGCTTCTAGAAGATTTCGTGGGGGTTGAGCTCAAACAGATACTTCGGCGCTATATCGAGTTCGCGCAGGATGTCCTGCCCGTCTTGTGTCTGTAGAAGTGCCTTGTCTTCAGCGCTCAATTCTTCTGCCAATCCCTGCTCGATCACGATCTCCACACGGCGATTACGCGCGCGGTTTTCCGCTGAGGTATTCGGTACCAATGGCTGCGTATCCGCCTTGCCAGACACTTCAAAACGGCTGGGAGACACTACACCACCCTTCATCAATTCATGGGCTACTGACACAGCTCGAGCGGCAGATAAGTCCCAGTTGGAGCGAAAGCGTATCGTGTTAATCGGTACATTATCCGAATGTCCTTGCACTATGACGCGCCCCGGCTTGAGCGCTATCACAGACCGTATCTCTTCCATCACATCGCGATAGGCAGGTGCCAAATCTGCCGAACCGGAATTAAACGAACCCTTCTCCCGGATTCGAATAATGATTTTGCGCCCCTGCGTTTCGACCTCGACAGAGCCGTCTTCGATTTGCTCTTTTAAAGCCGCCGCCAAGTCGTAGGCATCCTTTTCGGTTTCCTTAACAAGCTCTTCAAGTCGCTGTTTTACGCGTAACTTCGCTCCAGCATCCAGGCCTTCTTCTCCCTGCTCGATATCAAACTCTCTATCACACTGCACGTCCAGCGACATTTCATGGACATTCTTCGTGCTCTGCCAGATTTCGTTGATGGGGGTCGGCTCCGGCCGTCCGGGGCTGAATTCTTGCGCAATGATGCTCGTTCCTTTGGGAATATCTTCCACATTAAATTCCGCTTGGACGCCAAAGGCCTGCGACATGGAACCTGCTAGGCGCCGGAATTTCATGGCGTCCATCTCAGAAAATGACAGCAAGAGAACGAAAAAACACATCAACAGGGACATAAGGTCAGCGAAGGTCGCTAACCAGGCCGGTGCGCCGGGGGGACATTTACAGCCGGAATCTTCATCGTCGTCGACCATGACTCAACCTCTATGTCCCGATCACATCACGCTTTCCTTCGGGCAGATAGTTGCGCAATGTCGAATCAATAATGCGTGGGTTTTGACCGCTCTGGATTGCCAGGAGCGCGTCAATGACAAGGCTTTTCACCAGGGCTTCTTCCGCCGCCCGCAACTTAAGTTTGTCGGCGATGGGCCCGGCGATGCAGTTGGCGATCAAGGCTCCGTACAAGGTCGTCAGTAAGGCCACCGCCATAGCAGGCCCAATGGCTTTGGGGTCATCCATATTGGCTAACATGGCAACAAGACCAATCAGGGTTCCGATCATCCCCATCGCCGGAGCCACCTCCGCCATGGCGGAGAACAGCGAAGCTCCGCGAGCGTGGCGCTCGATGGTCTGGTTCCGGTCCTTGGTGAGCATGGTCTTCACTACATCAGAGTCATGACCGTCCACGAGTAGCTGAATGCCTCTTTTAATAAAGGCATTGCTCACTTCTTTGTCTTCGAGGGAAAGCAGACCACCTTTTCTGGCTTCATCTGCCAGAGCCACCAGTTCGCTGATCAGGTCTTCGGGGTCTGGGTTTTTTACCACGAAACTTTTGGCGGCCACTTTGCCCGCGCTCAGAAACTGCCCCAACCCGAATTTGGCCATTACCGCAAACATTGATCCGCCGATGACAATCACCACCGACGGGCCGTCGACAAACATACCGAGTTCGCCGCTCATCAACATGGCGACCACGATCAGGGCAAGGGAGCCCACCACCCCCACCAGGGTTGCTAAATCCACCATATACCTCGCACTTTCGTTAGGCCGGATTGGCCAACTCTGAAAATCTTTTGACGAACTAAGTCTAGCCGGGGATTTTCCAGCCAGCGTCGAAACTACGGGCATTGCTTCAATTGACCACCTCCAAGCCGTCCGGTAGTGTTGCGCCTCAACTCGACACCGGCGGAGCAATCTATGGCAGCCAAAAAGAAAGCGTTCGACTTTGAGCGGGCCTTAGGCGAATTGGAGCAAGTGGTTACTGCGATGGAAGCCGGCAATATGCCGCTGGAAGAATCACTCAAGGCGTTTGAAAAAGGCGTCCGGCTGACGCGCGAGTGCCAACAAGCCCTTCAAGAAGCAGAACAGAAGGTGGAAGTTCTCTTGAAATCAGACGAGGGAATCGAAACCAAACCGTTCGTTGATACAGAAGATGACACCTATGACGCCTGAGCTGAAACAGTTCATCACCACCTACAGTCGCCGGGTCAACCAATTATTAGAACGAGCTTTGCCAGCGCGCATCCCCGGTGGGGAGAGGCTGCTTGATGCTATGTCCTACAGTTTATTGGGCGCCGGAAAACGCGTGCGTCCAATCCTTGTTTACGCCAGCGCGGAGGCGGTTAATGGCGACATGCAGGCAGCGTTGGTGGACGCCAGCGCCTGCGCCGTGGAATGTATGCACGCTTACAGTCTTATCCACGATGACCTTCCCGCTATGGACGATGACGATCTGCGTCGCGGGGAACCGACCTGTCATATCGCTTTCGATGAAGCCACCGCTATCTTGGCTGGTGATGCCCTACAGTGCCTCGCCTTCGAAACCTTGCTCAATGTTGACGCGCCGGCCACCCAAGTGGTCGCCGTAGCTCGCGAACTGGGCCGTGCCTCCGGCGCCACCGGCATGGTGGTTGGCCAGGCGATTGATCTAGGCGCAGTTGATACGTCTCCCAGCATGGACCTGCTCGAACAGATGCATGTACATAAAACCGGGGCGCTTATCGAAGCTGCGGTCATCATGGGCGCCGTTGCCTCAGGCATTGAAGAGAGAAAAACCCTGCGCGCCTTGCGAACATTCGCCAAAGCCGTTGGCCTGTCGTTCCAAGTACAAGACGATATTTTGGATGTTACTTCCGACACCGCTTCCCTGGGTAAACGCACTGGCGCGGACCAGGAACGCAACAAACCTACCTATGTAAGCCTGCTCGGTCTCGATGAAGCCAAAAGGAAAGCACAGCAATTGCACGAGGAGGCAATAGACGCCCTGGCTGGTTTCGGTTCAAAAGCCGGCATTCTGCGCGACCTCTCTGCCTATATAGTCCAACGCAGCGCCTAATTTACGTTAGATCTTGCGGTGCCTGTGGCGAAACAGGCACCAGCTGTCCAAAATCGGGCATCTTGTTCAATTCATCGAACCCGAAAGCGCACCAAATTGGGGCAATGAACTTCAACTTTGGCCCACTCTCTTTTAGCGCTTTCTGCGTCCCCATTGCATAACAAAAGAAGCCGATCCCGCGCGATTTTCCCCATCAGACGCTGTCGAATTTCATGAATAACAAATTATTTGCATCTAACGCGACCCGGTTTTAATAACAAGTAATTTTAAACTTGGAGATGCAGGAAAAGCGGCTTTTGTCGTCAAACGAAAATGTCTGCTATGAAATTAATTAAAGTTTGGCTTGGATCTTGAATTACTTTGGGAGAGAAGTGCGTTTGACAGCCAAAACGCTCTTTTGTTGTCAGGAAAAAGAGTTCGTTTTTTTCTTGGCGGACGACAGAAATATCAGGTTAAATACCTAAAGAAGGATCATCAGTAATGTGTCGCCAAGTTCATGGCACTTCGACGAAACATCACTTTATCTGGAACCCAGTAATTCATTTTTTTGTCGAAACGAGGCAAATTTTTTTCCAAATTGCCGAACGCCGCGAATCCATAAGGTCTATGCTTATCCAAGGGGATTGAAACGCGGGAACATGTCCGTCGCCACATACTTACATTCAAAACCTCGGCACCCCCGCGGGTTATGAATCACGCCGTTTGAGGAGGACCATTTATGACGATCTTCAACCACTATCGCAACCGATTTGCTGCGACCCAACAGGAAGAGCTGACCATCCAGGAATATCTGGATTTATGTAAATCAGACCCCTCCGTATATGCCACCGCAGCAGAACGCATGTTGCTCGCGATAGGGGAACCCGAACTCGTCGATACATCCCGCGATTCGCGCCTTAGCCGAATTTTTTCCAACAAGATCATCAAACGTTACAAAGCGTTCGAAGATTTTTACGGGATGGAAGAATCCATCGAACAAATCGTTTCCTTCTTCCGCCACGCTGCACAAGGCTTGGAGGAGAAAAAACAAATTCTCTACTTATTGGGTCCTGTCGGCGGCGGTAAATCCTCGCTTGCAGAAAAACTCAAAAGCCTGATGGAAAAACAACCAATCTACTGCATCAAAGGATCGCCCGTTTTTGAATCACCCCTCGGACTTTTTGACCCCGAAGAAGACGGCGCCATCTTGGAAGAGGATTACGGTATTCCAAGACGATATGTCAAAACCATCATGTCACCTTGGGCGGTAAAACGTCTGCATGAATACGGTGGCGATATCAGTCAATTTAAAGTCATCAAGGTTTATCCTTCGATCCTGAATCAAATCGCCATTTCCAAAACCGAACCCGGCGACGAAAACAACCAAGATATTTCCTCTCTCGTCGGCAAAGTCGACATTCGTAAACTGGAAGACTTCCCCCAAAACGATCCCGATGCCTATAGCTTCTCCGGCGGTTTGTGCCGCGCCAACCAAGGCATCATGGAATTCGTGGAAATGTTCAAAGCGCCAATCAAAGTGCTCCACCCGCTTTTGACGGCAACCCAGGAAGGCAACTTCAACGGCACTGAAGGCCTCGGGGCGATTCCGTTTGAAGGCATTATTCTCGCGCACTCGAACGAATCCGAGTGGCAAGCCTTCAAAAACAACAAAAACAACGAAGCCTTTATCGACCGCGTTTACATCGTCAAAGTCCCTTACTGCTTGCGCGTGTCGGAAGAGATCAAAATCTACGAGAAACTGTTGCAACACAGCTCGCTGTCTGAAGCCCCTTGCGCTCCGGATACGCTGAAATTGCTGGCGCAGTTCTCCGTGTTGTCACGCTTGAAAGTGCCGGAAAACTCCAATTTGTTTTCCAAAATGCGCGTCTATGACGGCGAAAATCTGAAAGACACAGATCCCAAAGCCAAATCGCTGCAGGAATACAAAGACAGTGCGGGCGTCGACGAGGGCATGACCGGTTTGTCGACACGCTTTGCCTTCAAAATTCTGTCCAAGGTATTCAACTTCGATCCAACGGAAATTGCCGCCAACCCCGTGCATCTGCTGTACGTTCTCGAACAGCAGATCGAACAGGAGCAATTCCCGGAGGAAGTTGCGACACGTTATCTGGCCTTTATCAAAGAATTCCTCGCGCCGCGTTATGTCTCCTTCATCGGCAAAGAGATTCAAACGGCCTATCTGGAATCCTACGCCGAATACGGTCAGAACATTTTCGATCGCTATGTGACCTACGCGGACTTCTGGATACAGGATCAGGAATACCGCGACCCGGAAACGGGCGAAATTCTCGACCGCGGAGCCTTGAACGAAGAGTTGGAAAAAATCGAGAAGCCGGCGGGCATCAGCAATCCAAAAGATTTCCGCAACGAAATCGTCAACTTTGTCTTGCGTGCACGCGCCAACAACAACGGCAAAAACCCCTTGTGGAGCAGTTACGAGAAGTTGCGCACCGTCATCGAGAAGAAAATGTTCTCCAACACGGAAGAGCTGCTGCCGGTTATTTCCTTCAACACCAAATCGACGAAAGAAGATCAGAAGAAACACGAAGACTTCGTGGCTCGCATGGTACAACGCGGCTACACCGAGAAACAGGTGCGATTGCTGTCTGAATGGTATTTGAGAGTCCGTAAATCGCAATGACCTAATGAGGTGTCACGAGTGACCTATATTGTCGATCGCAGATTGAATTCAAAAAACAAAAGCACTGTAAATCGGCAACGGTTTTTGGAGCGCTATCGCCAGCACATCAAAAAAGCGGTGTCTGAAGCAATCGATAAACGCTCCATTACCGATATCCACAATGGAGAAAAAATCAGCATACCCGCCAAAGATATTGGGGAACCCATTTTTCATCATGGGCAAGGCGGGAAAAAAGTACGTGTTCTTCCTGGCAACAAGGAGTTTGTCACTGGCGATCAGATCAAACGGCCCGAAGGTGGCGGCGGCAGCGGTAATGGCAAAGGCGCTGGCAATTCGGGCGAAGGCATGGATGACTTCGTTTTTAATATCACCCAGGAAGAATTTCTCAATTTCATGTTTGAAGATCTGGCGCTGCCCAATTTGGTAAAGCGCCACCTCGCCGGCAATACCGAATACAAATTGCATCGCGCCGGCATTGCCAACGAAGGTACTCCAGGCAAAATCAATATTGTCCGCTCACTGCGCGCCGCCAATGCACGTCGTATCGCATTGACCGGCGGCAAACGTCGCAAGCTGAAAGAATTGGAAGAGGAAGAAGCGAAACTCTTAAATGCTTCCCATCCGGATGATTTGCTGCGCTTGAGCGAAATTCAAGCGCAAATCGCCGAACTGCGCAAAAAAATTCAGCGTGTGCCCTGGCTGGATGATTTCGATCTCAAATACAACCTGCACGTCAAACACCCTGTACCGCGTTCACGCGCAGTGATGTTCTGCATCATGGACGTGTCCGGTTCGATGGATCAGGCGACCAAAGACATCGCAAAACGCTTTTTCCTGCTGCTCTATTTATTTTTGCAACGCAATTACGAGTATACGGAAGTCGTCTTTATTCGCCATCACACCAGCGCTAAAGAGGTGGATGAGCAGGAATTTTTCTACAGTCGTGAAACCGGCGGCACCATAGTTTCCAGCGCGCTTAAATTGACCGATGAAATCATCAGCGAGCGCTATCCTCCGGAACAATGGAATATTTACGCGGCCCAGGCGTCGGACGGCGATAACTGGAACGATGACTCCACGATTTGCTACAAGGTTTTGTCAGAACGCTTGATGCCCAAATTGCAGTATTTTTCCTATATCGAGATTACCGCCAGAGAACATCAAGCGCTCTGGACGGCTTATGAGAAAGTGCTCGAAGATTTCCCTCAAACCTTTGCCATGCGGCAACTTGTCAGCGCGAGCGATATTTTCCCGGTTTTCCGCCAGCTGTTCCAAAAAAAGGTGGCTTAAATGGCACGAGCACAAAATCCGATTTCGACCTCCTCAGAGTGGAGTTTCGAGTTGGTCCAGGCCTACGATCAAGCGATCGGCGAAATCGCCCGAGAATTTGGCCTGGATACCTATCCCAACCAGATCGAAATCATCAGCTCCGAGCAGATGATGGATGCCTACGCATCCGTGGGCATGCCCATTGGCTACAACCACTGGTCGTACGGCAAACAATTTCTCAACGTGCAGCAATCCTACAATCGCGGCCAGATGGGATTGGCCTACGAAATTGTAATCAACTCCAATCCCTGTATTGCGTATCTCATGGAAGAAAACACCATGATGATGCAGGCCTTGGTAATTGCCCACGCGTGCTATGGGCACAATTCCTTTTTTAAAGGCAATTATTTATTCCGCACCTGGACGGATGCATCGTCCATCATTGATTATCTCGTGTTCGCTAAACAGTACATTTCAGAGTGCGAGGAAAAATATGGTGTGGAAGCGGTGGAAGCGATTCTCGATTCCTGTCACGCCATCATGAATTACGGTGTCGACCGCTATAAACGCCCCTACCCTATTTCAACCCAGGAAGAACAGCTGCGCCAGAAAGAGCGCGAGGAATATTTGCAACGGCAAATCAACGATTTGTGGCGCACGATTCCCGCCGATGATCACGATAAAAAGCAAAAGAAAAAAGTGCGCTTTCCTGAAGAGCCTCAGGAAAACCTGCTGTATTTTATCGAGAAAAAAGCGCCCCTGCTCGAACCCTGGCAGCGCGAGATCGTGCGCATAGTGCGCAAAATTGCCCAGTATTTTTATCCGCAACGGCAGACCCAGGTAATGAACGAAGGTTGGGCGACGTTCTGGCATTACCATTTGATCAACACGCTGTATGATCGCGGTTTGGTTACCGATGGTTTTATGCTGGAATTTATGCAATCGCACACCAGCGTAATTTATCAGCCCTCTTACGACAGCCCTTATTACAACGGCATTAACCCCTACACTCTCGGCTTCAGCATGTATACGGATTTAAAACGCATTTGTGAAAATCCAACTGAAGAGGACAAGCGTTGGTTTCCTGAATTTGCCGGCAGTAATTGGGTGGAGACGTTGGATTTCGCCATGCGCAATTTCAAGGATGAAAGTTTCATTTTGCAATTCCTTTCTCCTAAGGTCATGCGCGATTTGAAACTGTTCTGCATCCTCGACGATGATGAAAACCCCACCATCGACGTAACGGCTATTCACGATGACGAGGGTTATAGAGCCGTTAGAGAGGCCTTGTCCGCCCAATACAACTTGGGCAACCGCGAACCCAATATTCAAATTTATGAAGTGGATGTGCGCGGGGACCGCTCCATTACGCTGCATCACCAGCAGTTCAATCGCCAACCGCTGGATGAAGAATCTGCACAGGAAGTTCTCAAGCACATCCACCGCTTGTGGGGCTTTGATGTGCATTTACATTCCGTGCGCGATAACGAAGTTGTTGAAAGCTTCCACTGCCCGTTACCTAAAAAAGAAGACCATTAAGGCTTATCCCACAGAACGCGTGAAAACAGTGTGTCATGCTCAAGTTTTTGAGATGACACACCTCGTTTTATGACCACCGCAATTTTTTGGTTCACGCTCGACCTTCGCTTGCAGGACAATCCAGGTCTCGCAGCAGCACTGCAGCAACACAAACAAGTCATTCCCCTTTTTATTCTTGACCACGATGACCCCTGGTTTTTCGGCAGTGCCAGTCAATGGTGGTTGCACCACAGCTTAAAAGCATTACAACAAACCATTGCCGCGCAAGGTGGAAAATTGCTTTTGCGGCATGGAAAAACAGCTGACATATTGCATGAACTCGCCAAACAAACCGGTTCTACCGCGATTTATTTCAGCCGCGCTTACGAACCTTGGCTAGCAACAAAACAACAGGAAATTTTTCACGCGTTTGACGCAGAAGGAATCCACTGCAAACGCTACAGTGGCAGACTATTACAGGAACCGGATTCGATACTGAATCAACAGGGCAAACCCTTTCAGGTATTTACGCCCTTTTATAAACACTGCTTGAAGCATCTGCATATCCCGGCCAATCCTCCAGCAACTAAACCTAGCTGGTATAAACAATCTTTATCGAGTCAAAAATTGGGCGACTGGCACCTTCTGCCAAGCAAACCCAACTGGGCAAAAGGATTTTCTCCTGGCTACTCGGTGAAACCGGCGCGCAGCTGGCTTTACAGGAATTAGTCGACGACAAACTCGCACATTATTCAACTGGACGCGATTTCCCTGCGCAGGATGGCACTTCGAGATTGTCACCGCATCTGCATTTCGGCGAAATCAGTCCGCGCAAGGTCTGGCATGAACTCAGTCGATTTCGCACGACTGCGGAGCCTTTTTTACGGCAATTAATGTGGCGGGAATTCAGTTTTTATTTATCGCACCACTGGCCGCATATTACAGATAAGCCCTTTAAACCTGCTTTTGAAAAATTTCCGTGGAAAAAACAGCCGCGTTTTTTGGCGGCGTGGCAGAAAGGACTTACGGGTTATCCGATTATTGACGCTGGTATGCGCCAGTTGTGGATGACCGGTTGGATGCACAATCGTGTGCGCATGATCGTCGCATCATTTCTGGTCAAACATTTGGGAATTCATTGGCGCGAAGGTGCCCGCTGGTTTTGGGACACTTTGGTGGATGCGGATCTGGCGAATAATTCCGCTGGCTGGCAATGGGTGGCTGGTTGTGGCGCGGACGCGGCGCCCTATTTTCGGATTTTTAATCCCATTCTGCAGGGGCAGAAATTCGACCCCACAGGCGATTATGTTCGCGCCTGGGTACCGGAACTTGCCAAACTGCCCGCGACTTTTATTCATAAACCTTGGGCAGCGCCGGAATCCGTATTGATTGAGGCGGGCATCACTTTGGGTTATTCCTACCCGCATCCACTGGTTGACCATGACACTGCCCGGCGCGAGGCACTGGAAACTTACGCCACATTCAAACGTACGGGAGGTAGCTGACATCCAGGTAAGATTGCATAGCGCCGCGCAGGCGAATGATCTGTGCTTGCAGCTCTTCGACTTCTTCCTGGATCTGCTCACTTTCCGGTGTGCTCAGTTTCTGCTCCAGCTCGGCCAGAAACGCCGGCAGCGCCCGCGCCCCCAAATTCGCCGAGGATCCTTTCAGACTGTGAATCTGACGCGCGGCAAAGCCCCAATCCTTTCGCGCTATGGCTTGGACAATCTCCCGCTCTACGGCATCCAAGCCAGATAGAAAAGATTGCAGCAGTCCTACCATCCGCTCTTCTTTTTGCCGGACTAATCGATATAACGCCGACGGATCCCACACCACGGAGGTGGAGATGGGCTCCGGCTTTTCCTCAATCCAATTCGGCTCATAACCCGGCAACAACCATTGGTTGAGTTTGCGCTGCAAAACTTCCAGCTGAATGGGCTTACTGAGGTAATCGTTCATACCTGCGGCCAGACACTTTTCACGATCGCCCGCCATGGCGTTGGCCGTCATGGCGATAATCGTGACCAGCGGCAGATTGTATTGGGATTCTCGCTGGCGAATTTGTCGGGTCGCTTCATAGCCATCCATGACCGGCATCTGGCAATCCATCAGCACCAAGTGGTACGCCCGATTCTGCTCCCATGCGCGCGCAATCAATCCGACAGCTTCCAAGCCGTTACTCGCTATGTCGGCGCGGTAGCCGAGCGTTTCCAGGGCAATTTCCGCGACCTCCTGATTGGTGCGATTGTCTTCCACCAGCAACAAACGAACATCCGCATGCTCCACCCGGACGTTTTGATTATCAGGGCGACTGACGGACTCAGGTTGTACTGGTTTGCTACCCAATTGGCCCACCTCCAGAACTTCGCTCAAGGTGCGAAACAGACGCTGCGGTGCCACGGGTTTGTTCAACCAAGCACTGATTCCCAACGACTGCATCAATGCAGGATCCAACTCGTGCAGATCCGAACTCAATAACACCAGCACCAGATTTGGGTTTTCTTCCTGCGCGCGGATTTTTTCAATCAGCATCAAACCATCCACTTTGGGCATCTGCAGGTCCACCAGAGCCATATCTACAGAAGGCTGGCGCTTGAGCCACGCCAGCGCTCGCGCAGCGCTATCGGCCTCGGCTACCACAACACCTTGGTGTTCAAGCTGTTTGCGCAGTACCAATCGATTAGTGGCATTGTCGTCCACCACCAACACCTGCTTGCCCGCAAGTCGATAGGCGCTTTGTGGCGCCGCCTCAGCTGTAGGCGATTCCGCCACTTCCAGTGGAAGTGAAAAGAAAAACCGACTTCCTGCTCCAGGCTCACTTTCAACGCCGATGTGTCCACCCATCAACTGACACAACTGTTTGCAGATGGCGAGTCCCAACCCCGTGCCACCGTACAGGCGCGTTGTCGAAGCGTCCGCCTGGGTAAAACTGGCAAACAGATCTTCCTGTCTTTCTTTGGCGATACCTATACCGGAATCCTTGACCGACCAGTGCAGCTCCGTCAGGGACTCATTTGGCTGCAGCGCTACAACTATTTCGCCTCGATCAGTAAATTTGAGCGCATTGGCCACAAGATTATTGAGGATCTGGCGCAGACGAACCGGATCGGCTTTGATAAACGACGGCGTGGCTGGCGCCATATCTAAAATCAGTTCGAGCTGTTTTTCCTTCGCGGTAGCGGTAAATGCGGCAATAACTTCATTGACCATCTGTTCCAGATCAAATACCACAGGTTCAATTCGCAATTTCCCCGCTTCCATTTTGGAAAAATCGAGAATGTCGTTGATGATGGTGACCAGCGCATTTGCGCTCGAATGAGCGACCGTGAGATAGCGGCGGGTGTCATCGGCGAGATCGGTATTTAACGCTATATCCAACATACCGAGCACACCGTTCATAGGCGTGCGAATCTCGTGACTCATGTTGGCGAGAAAATAACTTTTTGCCTGCAGAGCTTCTTTTAATTCTCGATTTTGATCGCGCAGGCGATTGCGCAGCTTCACCAACGCACGGCACAACAGTGTCAAGGTCACCGCGCAAAAACTGAAGGTGAACCACTGCAAACCAATATCCCAGGAAAACGGCCCGGCAAAACCGAGTTGCGCGCGCACGCCATGAGCCAACAATATGCCGCCAATTACATATGCACACAGCACATTAAATTGGCGCTCGCTGGCACGAAAAACGCCAAACACTACAGTGATCAACACCAGCAGATAGAGCACCAAGTCCAAATTGGTCGATATCGCCAGCGCCCCCATAACGCAGGTGGTGGCCCAGTACATTTGCGGCAGGCTCAAACCTGGATCGTCAAACCGCTGATTAATGCCGCTGGCAACAATGAAAATAAAACCGGCATTGACCAACCAAAAAAACGCCAGCAACACCGCCAACGACAATCCGGAAAGCCAGACATAGGAATTGAAAAAGCCATGTATCAGGGCCAAGGTCAGCACAACACCGCCCGCTGCGGCCAGCAAAGTATTCGTCAGGCGTAATGCCTGCTGTCGCGCCACATCACTCACGCAAAAATGCCTTTTATTAATGAAAAATCCGGAGCGGTGCGATCAGCCGCTGATGTCGCTTCATCGACTGGCAAACGCGAATCGGCATGTGACACTGGCATCTGCACCAAATTGAGCCGCACCAATTAGTTAGCGCGCTAACTTTATCGCTCAATTTGCCGTGCGTCGATGGCTTCGGCGCGAATGATGTGACCATCCACTCTCGCCGAAGTCCTTCGGATCCTAAGCTTATGCCATTCCATGACGCGACTGACCAGCCCCTGGTACAAGCCCAACGCCGCAAGAATCAATCCAGCTCCCACCAAAGTCGGAGCGGAAAATTGCTCCCCAGCCAACATGCCCCAGCTCAGCGCCATCACCGGTGTGATCAGCGTAATTAATGAAACACTGGCGACCGAACAGGCTCGCAAAACATAAAACCAGAGTATGTGCCCCAGCAAAGAACCCGCAATAATGAGATAGATGACACCTATCAGCGAACGCTGGTCAATTGCGGTCGGCAAGGTGCCATCTGCCAGCCACCATGCAAAGATGAAAAAAGGTGCCGAAATAACAAGGCTGCCGGTTCCCAAGCGCAGAGGCTCCATATTGACCGCGAGCTTTTTCACGAAAACTGAACTCAAGCCCCAAATCAAGCAGGCGAGCACGATTGCCGCAATTCCCCAAAGGGCATCGACACCGGCAGCCGCCTGCTCTCGATACACCAGCCACAAGCCAAAAATGGCGAGCAATAACGCAAGGATTCTGACCGGGGAAAAAGGATTTTCCCGCAACACCACAATGGAAAATATACCAACACAAAAGGGATAAATCCCCAAAATAATGGACATTAATCCAGAGGGAACCGACTGCGCCGCCCAATACATCAGTAGCATATTGGGAAAAAGCCCGAATGAACTTGCGGCATAAATCAGCCAATCGCGCGACTCGGAAATAAATGGTTTGCGCAGCAATTTCAGCAATGCAAAACACAAAATTGCCGCTAGCACCATGCGCGCCATTATCGAAAACGAAAAGGATAAAGAACTGATGCTCCAGTGAATTCCCAAAGGAGTGGTCGACCAAATCAATACGACCAAAGCGTAAGCGCTGGCGATTCTCATGAATAATGCCCCTGTAGATAACCTCAAAGCAGCTTTTCTACGGCGCATAAAAAAGGCCGCAGATTTTGATGCTGCGGCCTTTAAAATTTGGGTTTAGAGTCGTCTTATTTCATCATCCCCCGCCTTCACTCGGCCGCCTACGCGCCACAATCGCACGCACAGCACGCAGCCACGCACGCACGACATGCTTCGCCAGAGCGGCGGCAGAATGTAGTTGAATGCTGGAATGCAGGCATGACATAAAAAGCGAGTTCTCATGAAAAAATGCGACTGAGATCATTTGATCTTACAGCCGAAAGTTGGCTAGAGTGTGTCGAAACATCTCAAAAGCGTCAACACAAATTATGGAAATTTTTTTGGTAGGCGGCGCGGTGCGCGACAAGCTGCTCGGTCGACCGGTTGTCGAAAAAGACTGGGTCGTGGTCGGCGCAACACCCGAGGCCATGATCGCCCAAGGCTACCAGCCGGTCGGCCGCGACTTCCCGGTCTTTCTGCACCCGCAGAGCAAAGAGGAATATGCGCTGGCGCGCACCGAGCGCAAAACCGCTCCTGGTTATAGCGGATTTCAATTTTATGCCGCCGAAGATGTCACTCTCGAACAGGACCTGATCCGTCGCGATCTCACCATCAATGCCATAGCGGAAAATTCCAACGGCGAATTAATTGATCCATTTAATGGCAGAGGCGATCTCGAAAAACGCATCCTACGTCATGTGTCACCCGCATTTGCGGAAGACCCGGTGCGCATATTGCGCGTTGCGCGTTTTGCCGCGCGCTATCATCACCTGAATTTTTCCATCGCAGCGGAAACGCTCGACTTGATGCGCGCAATGGTCGACAGCGGCGAAGTGGATCATCTGGTCGCCGAACGCGTTTGGAAAGAAATGAGCCGCGCGCTGGAAGAAAAAAATCCGGAAGTTTTTTTTCTTACATTGAAAGAATGTGGTGCGCTCGCGCGCATCATGCCGGAAATAGACGCGCTTTTTGGCGTGCCACAGCGACCGGAATATCATCCAGAAGTCGACACCGGCGTGCATACCATGCTCGCCCTGCAGCAAGCCTGTCGATTAAGTTCGGAGGTGCAAGTGCGACTTGCCACACTGCTGCACGACCTCGGCAAAGCGACAACCCCAAAAGAAGAATGGCCACGCCACCACGGCCATGAGGAAAGAAGTCTGCCTTTGGTACGCGAATTTTGCCAGCGTTTGGCGGTACCCAAACATATGCGCGATCTGGCACTGGCGGTTGCGGAATTTCATACCCATTGCCATCGCGCCTTGGAACTGAATCCGTCGACCTTGGTAAAAACCCTGGAAAAACTCGACGCTTTTCGCCGACCAGAAAGATTCGCCGAATTTTTACTGTGCTGTGAAGCCGACGCGCGTGGCCGAACCGGATTTGAAGATCGTCCCTACCCGCAAGCGGTCTATTTTTCCGGCGCATTTAACGCCTGCGTGCAAGTCAAAGTGCGCGACCTGCTCGATCAGGGCTTAACGGGTGCACAATTAGGTGAGGCATTGCATAAAAATCGCATCCAGGCGGTGACGCAATTTCAGGCCGAGTGGCAACAGAGAAATCCATCATGACCTCATCGCAAAATAAAGTGGCCTTGGTGACCGGCGCTGGCCGACGCATAGGTGCGTGCATTTGCCGCACACTGCATAAAACAGGATGGAATGTCGTTATTCATTGCCATAAATCCTATGCACAGGCGAATGAACTGGCAGATGAGCTAAATTCTCTGCGCGCGAACAGCGCACGAGTCATTCAAGCGGATTTAAATCTGCTCGCGGATATTCGATCTCTGGCAACAGACGCCGCTTCGACTTGGGGAAGGCTGGATGCATTGATCAATAACGCCTCATCGTTTTTTCCCACCCCGGTCGAAAGCGCGTCCGAAGATCAATGGAACAATCTGATCAACAGCAATCTCAAAGCGCCCTTTTTTCTCAGTCAGGCCGTTATTGAAGCGCTGCGCCAAACCCGTGGTTGCATTATCAATATCACGGATATTTTTTCTGTTCGTCCTATGCCGGGCCATTCAATTTATTCCATGGCCAAGGCCGGCAATGCCATGCTCACCAAAAGTTTGGCTTTGGAGCTTTCACCGGATGTGCGCGTCAACGGCGTTGCGCCCGGCGCTATTCTTTGGCCAGAGGATGCACATGGAAAAGAAATGGCATCGGAAATTAAATTGCAGCAAATTCCGCTCGGCGCCCTCGGCGGAGCGCAAACCATTGCCGATACGGTAAGATTTTTAATTGAAGATGCGCCCTATATCACCGGAGAAATTATCACCGTGGACGGCGGGCGCTCATTGATGCAATAGAAAAAGGAATTTTTAGGCGTCTGCTGCAGCAGATAAATCCAACTCCACCCGCCACAAACTCTGGCGAGTTTTATCGTAGTTTTCCCAAAGCTCCGCTATGGTTTTGTTTTCCTGCGGATGGACAAGATCGGGAGCCAGATCGAATAATGGCTGCAATACAAACGCGTTTTCGAGAATTTCCTCGCGCGGCAATTTCACGCCGTCGATATCTCCCACTGCATCGCCGTACAACAGAATATCGATATCCAAGGTGCGTGCACTAAAGCGCGGCGCTGTGCGATCTCGTCCGTTGTCATTTTCGATGCAGCGTAATTCCTGCAATAAATCCCCGACCGACAAATCGGTTTCGATCTGCACTACCAAATTCAAAAAATTATTGCCGACAAAGCCGACCGATTTGCTTTCATAAACAGGCGAGATATTCACAGCGCCAAAACACTTTCTCAGCGCGAGCAGCGCTTGAGAAATGTGATACGGCGCATTCCGATTACTGCCTAGCCCCAGGAATACCTTCATGCCAAACGCCCCCGCTCAATAATGACGCCGACATTTTCCGCTCCGCGCACGGCGCCGGGTTTATACAAGGTCAAGCGGAGCCACGGCACAGAAAATTCCGTCATTATGACGCGCGCGGCTTCTTCTGCGAGGGTTTCAATTAACAAATACTGGCTGTTTTCCACCAAGGTAATCAGGCGTTTGCTCACCGCTTTGTAATTCAGCGCGTATTGAATATCGTCGGTCTCTGCGGCTTTGCGAATATCGTGAGCCATTTCGATGTCAAAACTCACGGTTTGCCGCACCTGCCGTTCCCAATCGTAAATACCGATGATGGTGTCGACGCGAAGATTATTGATAAACACTTTATCCATGCAAAATTCCAAAAACGAAATCAGAATGCCAGCGGCGGCAGGGTTTCCATATTCCAACGCGGAAATACATTCACCCCCAACTCTGCCGTTTGACCAGCGAGTAATCGCTGCGCGCCGGCAAATGCGATCATGGCGCCGTTGTCAGTACAAAATTCGTGACGCGCATAAAACACTTCACCACCAATTTTGGCCAAGGACTCGGTCAGTTTTTCACGCAAGCGGCGATTGGCTGATACGCCTCCGGCAATAACCAGAGTGCGCTTGCCCGTCTGCTCCAGGGCACGGCGACATTTAATGACCAGAGTATCGACGACCGCCTCCTGAAAGGCCCAGGCGATATCGGCACAGGTCTGGTCATCAGGCAAGCCATCGGCGCCCGCATGGGCGGCGATAGTCGTCAGAGTGAAGGTCTTTAAACCACTGAAACTAAAATCAAGGCCAGGGCGATCCGTCATAGGTCGGGGAAACTCAAAACGGCCTGGCGTACCCTTCTCCGCCAGTCGCGCCACTAATGGCCCACCCGGATAATCCAGGTCCAGCATCTTAGCCGCTTTGTCGAAGGCTTCACCCGCGGCATCATCGACCGACTCACCCAACAATTTGTACTGGCCAATACCGGCAACATCGACAAGTTGGGTATGGCCACCAGACACCAATAAGGCAACAAAAGGAAATGAAGGTGGATTGGGTTCCAGCAGCGGTGCCAATAGGTGGCCTTCCATATGATGCACGCCGACGGCAGGCACTCCCCAACCGTAAGCCAGACTGCGGCCAAAACAGGCGCCGACCAACAGCGCCCCGATCAATCCGGGACCGGCGGTATAGGCCACGGCATCAATTTGTTTGGGTGACGTATTGGCTGCTGATAAGACTTCTTCTATCAAAGGCAGCAATTTGCGCACATGGTCGCGCGAGGCGAGTTCCGGTACCACGCCACCGTATTCCGAATGCAGGGCGACCTGACTGTACAAGCGGTGCGCGAGCAAGCCCTGATCGGTGTCGTAGATCGCCACCCCAGTCTCATCGCATGAAGTTTCTATGCCCAAAACGCGCATAATGACTCTCGTTGGTTCTGCAGATACAAATGAAAATGCGCGTCAGCTGGCGCAAAACCCAGCCATCTTACCCACTGGCCATCGGGCTTCCAACAATCTTCTACAATTCCTCCGGCGCTTCGGCTACCAAGCCCAAGCTCCGCTAAACTAACTTGACCCTTGTCAGTCGTAAACGATGGGTATAGAATTCTCGCCCCTAAAAGCGCCCTCCCCGTTTTTGAGGGTTGAGCTGAAACCAACTGAAAGAAATTCAACAGAGTAGACTTATGCCTTCAGTAAAACTGAAAGAAAACGAACCATTTGATGTTGCCCTGCGTCGCTTTAAGCGTTCTTGCGAGAAAGCTGGCGTTCTGGCTGAAGTTCGTCGTCGCGAGTTCTACGAAAAGCCCACTTCTGTTCGCAAGCGTAAAGCTGCTGCTGCCGTTAAGCGTCACGCTAAGAAATTGCTGCGCGAAAACCGTAAATTCCAGCGCATGTATTGATCTCTGAGGGGCTATCCCCTCAGCTGATGCTTTTGGCACGCCAGATCCGCTTCATTCCACTGCCTGTCTACGCCGATAGTTGTTTAACGGCGTAGCTCATCTCGAGTGCATCGATCCATGAGTAGCGCCATCCAACAAGCCATCAATGAAGCCGTTAAAGACGCCATGCGCGCCAAGGCCAAAGAGCGCCTGAGCACCTTGCGCCTGATCACTGCGGAATTCAAGCGCATTGAAGTGGATGAGCGTATTGAGCTGGACGATGCCCGCGTACTGGCCGTGCTCGACAAAATGGTCAAGCAGCGCCGCGAGTCCGCCAAGCAGTACAGCGACAATGGACGCCCCGAACTGGCCGAGCAAGAGCTTTTCGAGATCAGCGTTATTCAGGAATACCTCCCGCAACAGTTGAGCGAAGAAGAAATTCGCGCACTGGTTCAAGAGGCCGCCACCGGTCTTGGCGTCAGCGGCATGGCCGATATGGGCAAATTGATGGCCGCTGTTAAGCCCAAAGTGCAGGGTCGCGCCGATATGGGTCTGGTCAGCCAGATCGTTAAAGCTCAGCTGCAGTAATCTCTCGTCTATTCGAAACAAAGCGCCGCACGCAAGTGTCGGCGCTTTGTTTTATTTGCTATCTAAAATTTTAGTGAGACTTGCAAGAGCACTTTGACGCAGTTTGGCTTAAGCTTGTTGCGCCTTGCACTCAGATTTCATCTATGAGCCGGATTCCCCAGCACTTCATCGACGACCTGCTGAATCGCATCGACATAGTCGAAGTGATCGACAGCCGCGTGAAATTGCGCAAAACCGGCAAAAATTACAGCGCCTGCTGCCCCTTCCACAAAGAAAAAACTCCCTCCTTTACCGTCAGTCCGGACAAGCAGTTCTATTACTGCTTTGGCTGCGGCGCCTCCGGCACAGCCGTTGGCTTCTTGATGGAGTACGAAAACCTCGGCTTTGTGGATGCAGTTGAGAACTTGGCGGGTAGCGTCGGCCTTGCCGTCCCGCGCGAAGAAACCCGCGAAGCGCCGCAAAAATCCCAGCAGAATCTCTACAGCATATTGGCGCGCGCGCAGAAGTATTACGAACAGCAGCTGATGGAACATCCGCAGCGCCGGGAAGCCATTACCTATCTGAAAAACCGCGGCTTGACCGGGGTTATCGCCAAAGAATTCGGCCTCGGCTATGCACCTCCTGGCTGGGACAATCTGTTGGTCAAACTCGGCCTGAATGAAGAGGACCGCCAGCTTCTGTCCGAAAGCGGCATGGCCATTATTAATGAAGAGACAGGTCGCCTCTACGACCGTTTCCGCCATCGCATCATGTTTCCCATTCTGGACTTGCGCGGCAGAACCATCGGCTTCGGCGGTCGCATTCTCGCATCCGATAAAGAACCGCAATCCCAGGCAGGCAAAAAGCGCGGTGCCGGACCGAAATATCTCAACTCGCCCGAAACCCCGATTTTTCACAAAGGCCGCGAGCTTTACGGCCTATACCAAGCCCTGCAACATCAGCGACGACCGGACAGCCTGATCATCGTTGAAGGCTATATGGATGTGATTGCCCTGGCCCAGTTTGGCATTCGCAACGCCGTAGCCACCCTGGGCACAGCCTGCGGCGAAGAGCACCTTAAACTCGCCTTCCGCCATACCAGCTCGATTATTTTCTGCTTTGACGGCGACAACGCCGGGCGCAAAGCCGCCAAACGAGCACTGGAAAATGCCCTGCCCGTAATGGACGACGGTCGCAAAATTCAGTTTTTGTTTTTGCCCGAAGGCCAAGATCCGGATTCGCTGGTGCGCCAAATTGGACCCGAGCGCTTCAACCAGCAATTGAACGCTGCTCAGCCACTGGAAGAATTCTTCTTTTCTGCCGTTTCCGAAAATATCGATACCCGCACTATGGAAGGCCGCGCCCGCATGAGCAAGCTGGCCTCTCCCCTGCTCGGCCGCCTGCCTCCCGGCGTGTTTCGCGAATTGATGTTTGCACAATTGGCGCAGCGCACGGGTTTGAGCCTGGATGTATTGCTGGAGTTGATTCACGAACCGGTCAGCCTGGCAGAGCCTGCACCACAAACTCAACCGGCTGCCGAAACTCCAAAACCACCTCGCCCACCCGTCGCGCCACCGCGTGCGCCGGAACCCGTGCGGCCGATGATCAGCAGCCAGCCGCAAACCAAAGATGCCAAAGGCCGCGTCAAACTATCGCCCGCTCGCCTAGCTCTGACCATCGCCTTGCAAAACCCCGAGCTGATTCATCATCACAGCATTAACTGCGAACTGCCGGAAAGTGATGATCCCGAATTGCAGCAGCTCAAAACCTTGCTGACTTTTTTGCGCGATCGTCCGAACGCCAGCTTCCACAGCATTCTGGGATATTGGGGCGGTGCCTACGGTCTGGAGGCCCAGCGTCAACTGATGAGCCTGGTGATGCACGACCTGGTGGATGAAGCAAAACGCGGCACCCGCTACGACGCCTGCCAGGAGCTGAAGGACGCCTTAGGCCGCATCCGCCAGGAACATTTGCTACTTGCACATGAAAGGGAACTGTTTGAGCTCGCCAGCATCGAAGTCGGTCAAATGAACGAGCAGCAAAAACAACGTCACCGTGAATTGCTGATCCTCAAACAGCAAACTAGACTCACCAAGCAGTGAATGTTTGAGCCGGGTTTTCCTTGGGTGTTCGACCAAATTGTCATAGTCCCCACGCCTAATATGCAGAGAGAACCAGACTGCCGGCCTTTTTCTGCGCTGGATTTTATGGATGCCCCCTCCATAAAACGCTATAATCGCCGCCTTTTTCGTTAGCCCTCACCGTTTCGCAGGATACTGAATGAGCGATCAACAACAGTCTCGCATCAAAGACTTGATCAACCGTGGCCGAGAACAAGGCTACCTGACCTACGACGAAGTCAATGACCACCTGCCGGACGACATCTCCGATCCCGATCAGGTTGAAGACATCATTCAGATGATCAACGACATGGGCATCCGTGTGTACGAGGTCGCCCCGGATGCCGATGAGCTGTTGATGAACGACAGCGACAACACCGACGAAATCGCCGCTGCGGAAGCCGCTGCCGCCCTGGCTGCGGTTGAAACCGAAGCAGGCCGCACCACCGACCCCGTGCGCATGTACATGCGCGAAATGGGCACCGTCGAACTGCTCACCCGCGAGGGCGAAATCGCCATCGCCAAGCGCATTGAAGAAGGTCTGCGCGAACTGATGCACGCCATCGCCTTCTGGCCCGGCGCAGTGCAAACGGTTGTCGACGAATTCGACCTGATCGAAAAAGGTGAGCGCCGCATTTCCGACGTTATCGCTGGCTGGCTCGACCCATTTGAAGCAGAAGTTCAGGAAGCGGACATCGACCTGCCCGTTGACGATGACAAAGCTCCTGCCGCCGCCGTTATTGACGACGACGAGAGCGAAGAAGCCAGCAGCGACACCGAAGAAGACGACGCCGCCACTGGTATCGACCCCGAAGTGGCTAAACAGCGCTTCGAAGAGCTGCGCGCCCAACTGAAGAAAACCCTGGCAGCCCTGGAGAAACACGGCCGCGACAGCAAACAGGGCAACAAAGAGCTGGAAGCGTTGGGCGAAATCTTCCGCTTCTTCAAGCTGCCACCCCGTCAGTTCGACCCTATCTACAAACAGGCTCGCGACGTACTGGCACGCATCCGCGAATGCGAAAAGGAAATCATGGCTCTGTGCATACGCAAAGCCAATATGCCGCGCAAAACCTTTATCAAAGAGTTTCCAGGCAACGAGACCAACGAAGATTGGATCCCAAGTATTGTTAAGAAGAAGCGCGACTACTCCGACGCGCTGCGCGCCGTGGCAGACGACATAGTCGCCGTGCAACGCCGTCTGGCCGACATCGAAAATGAAGTGGGCATCAGCCTGGCGATGGTGAAAGAAATCAACCGCCGCATGTCCATCGGTGAAGCCCAGGCCCGCCGCGCCAAGAAAGAAATGGTGGAAGCCAACCTGCGTCTCGTAATCTCCATTGCGAAGAAGTACACCAACCGCGGTTTGCAGTTCCTCGACCTGATCCAGGAAGGCAACATCGGTTTGATGAAAGCAGTGGACAAGTTCGAATACCGCCGCGGCTACAAGTTCTCTACTTACGCCACCTGGTGGATTCGTCAGGCCATTACACGCTCCATCGCCGACCAAGCACGCACCATCCGTATTCCGGTGCATATGATCGAAACGATCAACAAGCTCAACCGCATCTCGCGCCAAATGCTGCAAGAGATGGGACGCGAGCCGACGCCGGAAGAACTGGGCAAGCGCATGGATATGCCGGAAGACAAGATTCGCAAGGTGCTGAAAATTGCCAAAGAGCCAATCTCCATGGAAACCCCGATTGGCGACGACGAAGATTCGCATCTGGGGGACTTTATCGAGGACACCTCGATCACCTCTCCAGTGGACGCTGCGACCGCGCAAGGCCTGATGGAAGCGACCCGCGAAGTTCTGGCTGGTCTCACTGCGCGCGAAGCCAAGGTTCTGCGCATGCGCTTCGGTATCGATATGAATACCGACCACACGCTGGAAGAAGTGGGCAAACAGTTTGACGTTACCCGTGAGCGTATCCGCCAGATCGAAGCCAAAGCTCTGCGCAAACTGCGCCACCCCAGCCGCTCCGACCATCTGCGCGGCTTCCTCGACGATTAATCAATTGCCTCGCATAGAGGCTGGCCAAGCTCGCCGCCGGGCACTATAATGCCCGGCCTTGACAGCCCCGGACATAGGGCCAGTCAAACAACCGACCACGACGTCAAAAGCGCAAGGTTCGGGACTCTTTAAAGTTAGGCGGGTTCGATTGAAGCCACTCACTCCTACACGCCACCGGTGCCACGAGCACCGGACCTTTCTTTCAGGGCCTATAGCTCAGTTGGTTAGAGCATCCGACTCATAATCGGCAGGTCCCAGGTTCAAGTCCTGGTGGGCCCACCATCTATCTAAGAAAGATTCGTCACTGTTCCTCCGTAGCTGATCCATGAACCTGGGACCGCTTTTCTTCGGCAGGCCCCAGAGCTAGGCGCCCCCGTTCAAGTCCTGGTGGGCCCACCATCTCAAGATATAATTTTGTTATTTCTTCGTAGCTGATCTGTGAACCTGGGACCGCTTTTTATGCGGCAGGTCCCAGAGCTGGGCGCCCCCGTTAAGTCCTGGTGGGCCACCATCTTAAGCATTCGTTTTATTTCCTTCGTAGTCAGCTCAGTGAACCTGGGGCCGCGTTTATGCGGCAGGTCCCAGAGCTGGGCGTTAAGTCCTGGTGGGTGCGCAAATCTGTAAATTGTTATGTCGCATTTTCACGCTCAATCCGCTTACTGAGCTGTTACTATCCGATCCCACCCATCCGCCACCTGTAAGAGAAGGAGTCCAGCATGAAGGATATTTTGGGGTTTACCTATACACCTTCACTATTCAAAAACGTAAAAACCAAAATCGGAAAGGAAAGAGCAATATTTAGGCTTCAGCAACGTTTCCCTGCATACATCTGGAATGACTCCTTAACCGAAGGCAAGGCTTATACTTACCCGATGGTTAAGACTGTGATTGACGGGATCACGACCGGCGGCAGCAAACTAACCCACCAACAGGACATCTTGAATCAGAAAAAGAGCCTCGAAAAATTGATTGACTTGGTCAAACGTGGGGAGTTCGACATCTCTAAAAATGCATTTTGCTCTCTGCACGATGTGGCAGCAAAGGAAGAAGCCCTTGAATGGGGCATATTTCGATCTGGCAGCGTAGGTGTCGCAGGCACAAACTATTCCCCGCCTCCAGCTCATCTCCTGAATTCCATTTTCGAAAAAGGAATCCAGGCAATAAAGAAAATCGACAATTCATTAGAACAAGCGATAATTTTCTTTTTATTCGGGGCTTACCATCAATTTTTCTACGACGGCAACAAACGCACATCTCGCCTTATGATGAACGGAGTTTTGCTTTGCAAATGGGTGGGACGCGCTCGTCATTGATGCCAATAAACGTGGCGAATATAACCGTACGATGCTAGAGCTTTACAATGCAAGAAATGCCGACAGCGCAATCAAATTTTTGATTCAATGCTATCGTTTTCAAGATTCCAGACACTGCGAGTAAACCATGCAAACTCCAGATAAAACGCGCTTAGGTATTGAATGGTCGGATGGTGGTTTTCAGCTGATCCCGGCTACCGACCCTCGCAAACCAAAATTCATTTTGAAAAAATTGCTTGCGCAATATGTTTGGGATATCACGCAATCAGAAGACAACCCCATGTCTTTTTTAGACGTCCAAACTGTTTTGGACGGCATTACGGTTGGTGGTTATAAAACTGAGGATTTCAATCAAGCCTTGAATCAAGCAAAAGCTCTTCGCGAATTATCTAACTTGGTCGGAAATCCGGAGTGGAGCTTATCCAAAAAACTGGCAACCCACCTGCATTCATTTGTCGCGCGTGAAGAAGCTTTAGCATGGGGCGAATTCCGCAAAGGCGCTGTCGGCATCAGCGGCACCTCTTATCAACCACCGCCCCCAGAACTTCTCGATACCATTTATGAAAGTGGTATTAATGAGATAAAAAAAATCACGAATCCTGTTGAGAAAGCCGTTATTTATTTTCTCTGGGCATCCCTGAACCAATTTTTTTATGACGGAAATAAACGTACTGGTCGACTGGTCATGAATTACCTCTTGATGAACAATGGCTACTACTACCTGACAGTCCCTGCGGAAAAGAAAGAAGAATTCAACTCAGGAATGGTCGACTTTTATAACACTCGAAACGCTGATGGAATGATTCGCTTTATGAGGGACTGCTATAAAAATTGGGACTAATGTTTCCTGCCTATTACAGAATTTTTCGGCAGCAATCTACCACATTAAAATTATTGCTCATTTTCAGGCCCTCCGCGGAGGGCCACTCCATAATGCTTAGCGCTCATCACACTTTTATATAACGCAAAGCCAACACCACAACTCCTGCCAAGCAGGCGATGATCAGCAGCAGTCCAATTCGCAAGCCGATCAACGCAGGTATTGCACCGCCGACCAGTGATCCCAGAATCGCGATGCCCAGCGCCATACCAATCTGCCGCGAAGTGTTGTAAATGCCGGAAGCTAATCCAGAACAAGCAGGATCGACCGTGGTTGTTGCGACCAAGTTTAATGCTGGGGAGTAGATGCCTGTACCTATGCCGATCAGCACAGTTCCGAGCACGAAGATGGGCCAAGTCGCGGGAGTTGTAATCCACAGGGCAACTACGCCGCCTAACAAGGCCCAGGAACCGCCCACCCACAACATCCAGCGCGCGCCGTTTTTCCGCAGACCTGGATTGAGCACCGCCGTGGTCAGAATCACTGCAATTGCAAAGGGCAGCAGCAATGTTCCGGCTCTAAGCGGCGTTACTTGCCAGGCATGCTGGACGAATAGAGCCAGCATAAACAGCAGACCATAGCAGCTGAATTGGAAGGCAAAGCCGCCTGCAACCGCCGCACTGAAAGGCCGATTGCGGAAAATTCTTAGTGGCAGCATGGGATGAGGCACATGCAATTCGGCCCAAATGAACGCCATGATTCCCATCATACCGCCGGCAATCAAACCGATCACCAATGGGTGTGTGCCTCCCAGGGTGTTGCTTTCGATAAGGCCGGCAACCAAAGATGTCAGAGCCAAGGTTCCCAGGCTGACGCCGACAAAATCCAGCGGGACTCGGCGCAATGAGGTCTCTCGCAAGTATTGATAGGTCAGCCAAGCGCCCAACAAACCCATGGGCAGATTAATCAGGAAGATCGACCGCCAACCCCAATACTCCGTCATCCACCCCCCGCCGATCGGCCCAACCACCATAGCCACACCACCGATAGTCGCCAGCATATTAACGGCGCGGGCGCGCTCGACTTTGTCCTGCCAGCTTTTGGCAACGAGTGATAACACCATGGGAAGCAACCCTGCCGCAGCCACACCTTGCAATAGGCGCGAGGCGATCAGAACACAGCAGCGATGCAAACGAAAATGCCAACATTGCTGCGATAAACAATCTCCGCGCACCCCATCGATCACCCAGAGCGCCCGCCGTCAGCAGCAACCCCGCCAACGGCAAGGTATAAGCCGTGACGATCCATTCCAATTGCGAAACCGTGCTTTGAAACTCCTGCTGAATAGTCGGCAGCGCCAAGTTCAACGCGGCGCCATCAAGCGTGACCATAAACACGCCGGAGCAAATGGCAGCCAGCCCCCAAGGATTGCTTCCGGAATAGCTCTCTTCTCTTACATCGCGAGAAGGAAATGAAAGTGACATTGAAATTCTCCAGATTGTACCTACTAGTATGTTTTTACTGTGGCACGAAAACATACTAGTTGGTACAATCATGCCCCATGAATAAATCCATCGAAAAATTAATCACGACAACCCAAGCCCTGCTTTGGGAACGCGGCTACGTCGGCACTAGTCCGCGCGCCATCCAAGATCGCGCAGGCGTTGGCCAAGGCAGCATGTATCACCACTTCCGCACCAAAGCCGAACTCGCTCAGGCCGCGGAGGAGCGGTCTGCTGCTGAATTGATTGAAGAAGTTCGCGCCCTCCTGGATGCCCCCGGAGATCCTCTGGACCGTGTGCTGACCTACCTGCGGCGAGAACGCGACGTCCTTAAAGGCTGTCGCATCGGCCGCTTGGCTGCCGACCCTGAAGTCGTGGCTGATCCGGCTTTGCGCAAACCACTGGAACACGCCTTTGGGTGGATCACCGAACGATTGGCGGCACTGCTACGTGAAGCTCAGGACTGCGGCCGTCTGCCCCAAGAGTGGGACGCGCAATCCCTTGCGGCAACGGTGCTTGCGGTAATCCAGGGAGGATATGTGTTGGCACGAGCGGCCAATTCGCCGGCGCCTTTTGAGCAGGCGATTGAAGGGTTGATTGCATTGTTAACCAACAACGCAACCGCCGAAGATTGACGCCGCGTAGCGGACGCTTGATTTGGCGTTGCTTGACCCAGTAATTTTCAGCTTTTCGGGAATCCAACTTAAAATAAGCAAAATCCTTATTTTATTTTTTAGGCAAATTTAAAATTAGGATCAGAAACCCTTCACCAACTTTACTAAAGCTCCGCCCGTTTTCCGCTCATTCGACATCCGCCGCTTCAAAATTCCGAAGACCACACTGCGGCACCCTCACTTACCAATAGTTGGTATATTTGAACCACTAGTTGGTAAATTTGAACCACTAGTTGGTATATAATATTGAGACGTATAGCGGTGAGGGCGGATATGTTTGTCTTAAAGGGTATCTTGAGAGCTGAAAGCCAGGAAAAGGTTTTGATCTATCTACTGGTCCGCGAAACCGGCTATGCCAGAAGTATCGCGGAATTTTATGGTGTGCCAACTAACCCCGTGCAAAAACAACTGGCTCGTCTTGAGGAAGACGGAGTTGTCATTGGCAGTTACGTTGGGAACGTCCGGCAATACAAATTCAATCCGCGTTATGCGTTCATAGAGCCACTAAAAGAGCTACTAAAAAAGGCGGTCGCGGCCTACCCATCAGATGTCCAGATGAACCTGACGGTACAACGAACCCGCCCACGTCAGCCGGGCAAACCATCAAACCGCCTGCGCGAATCCAAGCAGGCAACCAATGATGACAATTGACGCAATTTTGGTGAGGGGCAAATGGATTTCAGCAAAACTTCGATTGTCGAGCTAGCCACAATAGTCGCTGACCATCTACAACAACACGGCATCGATGTGGTGTTGGTAGGTGGACTTGCGGTGGAGATTTATACGGAAAATTTGTACTTAACCAAGGACATCGACATGGTCAACACCAACTATAAAAATCCGCAGGAGCTGCGGAATGCCATGTCAAAGCTGGGCTTTCAAAAAAAAGGCCGGGTATTTGTGAACCCAACCACCGATATAACAATTGAGTTCCCTTCTGGGCCTTTGTCGGTCGGGGACGAGTCCGTTGTCAAAACAACAATGGCGAAAGTGGCAATGGGAAAAATTCCAATTTTGGAGGTGAGCCACGTGATTAAGGATCGCCTAGCGGCTTACATCCACTGGCGAGATAGGCAATCTCTTGTTCAAGCACTCGCCATACTTCTCAAATATCCAACCAATCGCACGAAATTAAAACCGTTTTGCGACCGCGAAGGTGGAGATGGACTTTATTTGATGTTGGAAAATTTGCTCAAAAAGGCCAAGTCTCAAAAGCTCTCGACTATGGAACAACTGCAGCAGCTGGTCACCGATCATTTCATCGAAAACCTTTGATTTTCGGATCAGCATATCCCGGATATAGGCATTTTTCATCCATCACTTAGCTCTCACCACCCTTCTCCCCGTAAAACACCGCCCACATTTTGATCCCACTGAGATTGCCCTTAAATCGATGCTGTTGGCCGGCTTTGACGAAGATGGCAGAGCCGGGGGTGAAGGGAAATTCTTTGCCTTCGATTTCGATAATGCCGCTGCCTTCCAATACAAAATACAGCTCATCCTGATCATGCGGCGTTTGGTAATCTGCCCCTTCGGGGGCGAAGTAGAGTAAGGTCATGGTGCCGTGTTGAAAGGCTTCTATATCCCAGACGCCCTCTTTCCATTTTTCGGTTGCGGGCAGTGGTAATTGGGGGTGGTAGTCGTCTGGGTTGAAGATCATGGTTATGCCCTTTTATTGGGTGCTTTTTGGTTAAGCATAGATTATCCATTTCACCAAAATAAAAAACCCCGCGCTTGGCGGGGTCCAGACAGGAGGGGTTTGATTAGTGGCTGATCATCCAAGGCCGCATGGAGGGAAACATTTTTTCGCCGCGGGCGGTGTAGAAAAGTTTGGATTTTTTCAGCCCGTGGTCGCAACCGCACTGCTGGCGGTGCCTGTGGTCGTGTTGGCGACGGTCTTGGGAAGAGATGATGGGTTCGTGGCGGGATTTTTCGTTGGTGGCGTGCGCGAGGCGTTTGTCTGGATCCATCAACAATAATTCCGGCGGCAGCATAATGATGCGTGGGCACAATTGTGCACACGTGGGACATTCGACCGGTTTATCGTGATTTTCCATGGTTTGCAGTTGATAAAAAACACCATGTTCGCGGCAGCGGTAGTCGTACACAGGCATATTATTAATCTCCAGCAAATTACCCGTCCGTGGGTATCAAATTACAACGCTACAAATTAAAGATCGGGGGCTAATGGAACGTCGACGGAGCCATCAACCGCTTTGGTCGGACCCGATGCATTCGGCTTGATATCAAATTCAAAGATATCCGTCGGCAGCCACAAGGTTGCACACGCGTTCGGAATATCCACCACACCACTGATATGCCCTTGTACCGGCGCCACGCCCAAAATGGCGTAGGCTTGCGCCCTGCTATAACCGAACTTGGTCATATATTCGATGGCGTTCAAACAGGCCTGACGATAAGCAATATGCACATCCAGATAATGCTGTTTGCCTTTTTCGTCTACGGAAATACCTTCGAAAATCAAATAGTCGTCGTATTTCGGTGTGATTGGGCTCGGTTTGAAAATCGGGTTTTTAATACCGTATTTTTTCATCCCGTCTTTGATCAAATTGACGCGCAGGTGAATCCAACCGGCCATTTCGATGGCACCGCAGAAAGTAATTTCTCCATCGCCCTGGCTGAAGTGCAAGTCACCCATGGACAAACCGGCATTTTTTACATAAACCGGGAAATACACTTTGGAACCGCGGGATAAGTCTTTAATGTCGCAGTTACCGCCATGCTCGCGCGGCGGCACGGTACGCGCACCTTCTGCGGCAGCTTTGGCTTTATCTTCGCCTTTTAATTGCCCCATATGCGCAGTTTCTGCATAAGGCAGAGTGGCAAGCGCAGGTACAGCGTCGGGATCTGTGTCATACAAGGCTTTTTCGCGCTTGTTCCACTCTTCCAGCAATTCTTTTGACGGCAAGCAACCGATCAATCCGGGGTGAATCAAGCCGGCAAATTCCACTTGTGGTACGTGGCGGGATTTGGTGAACATGCCGTTGAAATCCCAGATGGATTTTTGCGCTTCCGGGAAATGTTCGGTCAAAAAGCCGCCGCCGTTTTTCTTGGAGAAAAAGCCGTTAAAACCCCAGAGACTTTCTGCGAAAGTGCCTATATCCAGAATATCCACTTCCAACAGGTCGCCGGGCTCTGCGCCTTCGATGCCGACCGGGCCAGATAAAAAGTGTACTTGGGTGAGGTCCACATCGCGTACGTCGGATGCGTCGTCGTCGTTTTTGATTTGCCCGCCGGTCCAGTCGTAGCACTCGATAATAAAATCATCTCCCGGTTTTACCATAACCGCCATGGGGATATCCGGATGCCAGCGGTTGTGGACTTTTTCATTTTCATAAGGAGATTGCTTGAGGTCGATTTTGATAATCGTTTCAGCCATTGGGATTTTCCTCTTGCGGTTGTTAAAAATAACGTCGTGAAAAATGCATTAAACAGAGAGATAGGACGCGACCTTGTCGTGGTCCACATCCTCGCGCTTCTGATCCTGAACTATGTGGCCTTTCTCAATTACAAGAATGCGATCGGCCACATCCAGCGCAAAACTTAAAACCTGCTCAGATACCACTATGGAAAGCCCGCGTTCGTCGCGAATGCGCCGCAGCGTGCGCGCCATTTCACGAATAATCGAGGGCTGAATACCTTCGGTGGGCTCGTCGAGCAACAAAACTTTGGGATTGCTGGCAAGCGCTCGCGCAATGGCCAATTGTTGCTGCTGACCGCCGGATAAATTGCCGCCGCGGCGACTTTTCATTTCTTTTAAAACCGGGAAAAGCTCGTAGATATTTTCCGGTATGTTTTTTTGCGAAGTGGTGGTTAAACCAGTTTCGATATTTTCCTTCACGGTCATGGTGGAAAAAATCATGCGCCCTTGCGGCACAAATGCCATACCACTTTTTACCCGCTCATAACTTTTTTGTTGCGACAATTCTTTGCCGTCCAGTTTGAGTGAACCCCCGGCGGTGGGAATCATGCCGATCAGGGATTTCATCAAAGTGGTTTTACCCATGCCGTTGCGACCGAGAATGGCAACAATTTGGTTGGGCTCCACCGTCACGTTCATGTTGTGGATGACTTCGCTCTGACCGTAGGCGACCGAATAATCTTGAATGGCTAACATAGCGGTGTTCCTCTTAATGCCCGAGATAAACTTCAACGACTTTAGGATCGTTTTTCACACGCTCCATGGAGCCTTCCGACAGAGTTTTTCCCTGGTGCATCACGGTAACGCGATGCGCAATGTCTTCAACAAATTGCATATCGTGCTCAATCACAATCACCGAGCGACCTTTGGTAATACGGTTGAGCAATTCCGCCGTGCGTTTGCGTTCGGCAACGGACATGCCCGCAACCGGCTCGTCGAGCATCAGCAGATCGGGTTTTTGAATCAGCAACATGCCAATTTCCAGCCATTGTTTTTGTCCGTGACTCAATAAACCGGCGGTGGTGTGCAATTGGTCTTTGAGAAAAATGGTTTCCGCGACTTCTTCCACCGCTTCGACCACTTCGGCATCGCGGCGGAAAAACAGCGCGCCTAGAACGCTTCTGCCGCGCGGAAATGACAACTCCAGATTTTCAAAAACAGTGAGATCTTCGTAGATCGACGGGTTTTGAAATTTTCGGCCGACGCCATTGTGGACTATGGCGTGCTCAGTCATTTTGGTCAGTTCCATACCACGGAATTTAATCGACCCGGCGGTGGATTTCGTTTTTCCGCAGATCAAATCCAGCACCGTGGTTTTACCTGCGCCGTTAGGGCCGATAATTACGCGGATCTCCCCTTCGTCCACGTAGAACGACAAATCGTTTACCGCTTTGAATCCATCGAAGGAGACAGTCAATCCTTCAACTGCGAGGACAAAATCTTTAGCTGCTTTTTTCTCGCTCATAAATGTCTCCTATTTCCCCATGGCGCTGATAGAACCCGGAATTGATGGCGGCTCTGCTGATACAGGTTCTGGTGCAGACGCAGGTTTTGGTGTACTGGGCTTTTTCTCAAACATTTTCGGTTTGCGCGAAAACAGCGGTTCGATATGGGATTTGTAGATACCGGCAAGACCATTCGGGAATGCCATTACAACTCCGATAAACAGCGCGCCCATGGCAAACAACCAGAGTTCAGGGAAGGATTCGGAAAAAGTGGTTTTCGCCCAGTTGACCAGCAGAGTGCCGTACACCGCCCCGAAGATTGATAATCTGCCGCCGACTGCGCAGAAAATTACCATTTCGATTGAAGGCACTATGCCGACAAAGGAAGGCGACATAAAACCAACTTGCAGGGTAAACATGGCGCCGCCGATCGCGGAAAATGCTGCACCCAGGCAGAACACAAAGATTTTGAAGCTCGATACGTCGTAACCGGAAAATCGCACCCGGTCTTCTCTACCGCGCATGGCCACCAGTAGACGACCCAGCTTGCTTTTACGCACGAATTGCGCGGCCAGCAAACACAGCATCAGCAGGATGAAATTCACGTAATACAGAATGTATTTGGCGGAATCGGTGCGGATATCCCAGCCTAATAAGGTGCGCAAATCGGTAATGCCGTTGACGCCGCCGGTATATCCCTGTTGGCCAATAATCAAAATCGTCAGAATGGAGGCAATCGCCTGAGTGATAATGGCGAAATACACTCCGCCCACACGCCGTTTAAACATGGCAACGGCGATGATGTAAGCGAAAATGGTCGGCACCACAAGAATGGCAATCAAGGCAAAAGGCAAGCTGTAGAAGGGCTCCCAAAACCAGGGCAATTCGGTAATCTGGTTCCAATCCATAAAATCCGGAATTCCCGGTGTGGATTGAATTTTGGTGCTTTCCGGATCGGAAGCTTCCAGTTTGAGAAACATTGCCATGCAATATCCGCCCAGGCCAAAAAACACCCCTTGGCCCAAACTCAAAATCCCACCGTATCCCCAGCACAACACCAAACCTACAGCGACGAAAGCGTAAGTGAGATATTTCCCCACCAGATTCAGGCGGAAAATATCCAGCGTCATAGGCAGTAAAATCCCGAGAAATACAGCCAGTATGGCGAGATAAATAATGTCATGCTTGGGAAATAAGGCTTTTAATCCGTGCTGCGACAGTGGATTTTCAACCAGCGCAGAATTTTCCATTGATGATTGATTAGGCATCGACATGGTCATCACCTCATTTGCGCACTTTCATGGCGAAGAGTCCTTGCGGGCGAATCATCAAGATGATGACGACCGTCAGGAGCGTTAATACTTTTGCCATAGAACCGCTCAAAAAGAATTCCATGGTGGATTGAGCTTGAGAAATGGTGAAGGCTGAAGCGATAGTGCCAAGCAAACTGGCTGCACCACCGAATACAACAACCAAGAAGGTATCGACAATATAAAGTTGTCCAGCAGTTGGGCCTGTTGAACCAATCATGGTAAATGCACTGCCAGCGACACCTGCAATTCCACATCCGAGCGCAAAGGTAATGCGGTCGATTTTTGCCGTATTGATTCCCACAGCTGCAGCCATAGGTCGGTTCTGCACGACGGCGCGCACCTGGCAGCCCCAGCGGGATTTGTACATCAATAAATAAACGGCAATGGCGATCGCAATGGTCAAGCCCATGACAAATAAACCATTAATTGGGACTTCGATGGTTTCTGTCAGAGGTACGGAACCCATCAACCAATCCGGCAGAGTCACACCCACTTCGCGCGCACCGAATACGCTGCGATAAATTTGTTGCAAAATCAGGCTTAACCCCCAGGTTGCCAAAAGGGTGTCCAGCGGGCGTTGATACAAAAAGCGAATAAACGACCACTCCACCAAAGCCCCTAGAGCACCAGCGGCAAAAAAGGAAATGATCATGGCAACAAAAAAATAAATTCCGAAAAGAGACGGTAGATAGGTCGAAAATAAATTGGAAATTAAATAGGTGACGTAAGCGCCGAGAATCATAAATTCGCCGTGGGCCATATTAATTACACCCATCTGGCCGAAAATAATGGCAAGGCCCAACGCCATTAAAACAAATACGGAAAACAGAATCAGCCCTGCAAAACCTTGCATGGCAAATATGGATAGAAGCTCAGCACTGGTGTAGTCGGCAAACATTGGAACCCCACGTCTTTATCCGGTACTGCTGGTTTACAGGAAGGGCGGCGTGCGCCCTTCCGATCACTTGCGTTAAGACAGATGGTTTTATTGATAACCTTTCGGGAATGGATCTGGCTCCATCAACTCTTCGGTTTCGTGTACCACTTTGTACTGACCGTTTTTCAGAGCCAGACCTATGCGGGTTTTGGACCAGAGGTGATGGTTTTCGTGAACTTTGACGTAGCCTTCAGGAGCCGTGGTCAACTCAATGCCGGGCGATGCTGCGCGCACTTTATCGATATCAAAGGAGCCAGCTTTTTCCACCGCCGCTTTCCACAACCAGGGGCCGAGATAAGCCGCCTGAGTTACGTCACCGATTACGATGTTATCGCCGTACTCTGCTTTAAAGGCTTCAACGAAAGCTTTGTTGTTGGGGTTGTCGAGGCTTTGGAAATATTTCATGGCGGCATAAGCGCCTTCGATATTTTCGCCACCGATACCGAGAATTTCGTCTTCAGTTACGGAAATGGTGAGCAACAGCGGTTTTTCTTTCGGCAAACTGATACCAGCCGCTTTCAACTGTTTGTAGAAGGCAACGTTGGAACCACCGACCACAATCGCGTAAATCACATCAGGCTTGGTTAGTTTGATTTTGTTGATCACACTGTTGAACTGGGTGTGACCGAGTGGGTAATACTCTTCACCAACCACTTTCAAACCGAGTTTTTCAATATGTTTGCGGGCGATTTTGTTGGAGGTGCGAGGCCAGATGTAGTCCGAACCGAGCAGGTAAAATGTTTTTGCACCTTTTTCTTTTACTACCCAGTCAATACCAGCAAGAATTTGCTGAGTTGCTTCCTGACCGGTGTAAATGACGTTGGGAGATTGCTCCAAACCTTCGTAGAAGGTCGGGTAATACAGCATACCGTTGTACTGCTCAAAAATTGGCAATACCGCTTTGCGCGATGCTGATGTCCAGCAACCAAACACTGCAGCGACCTTATCGTTCACCAATAATTTTTTGGATTTTTCCGCGAAAGTCGGCCAGTCGCTCGCGCCGTCTTCCTGAATAAATTTGATTTGCCGTCCGAGCACACCGCCCATAGCATTGATTTGTTTGATGGCCAATTTTTCTGCTTGCACCGAACCGGTTTCACTAATGGCCATGGTGCCAGTCACCGAGTGGAGGATCCCCACAGTGACCTCTTTATCCGTCACCGCTAGACCGGTGGTATTCACGTCCGCGGCAGCTGCGGAAAAAATCCATCCGCTGCAAATCGCCAACGCTGCTTTACCCAACCAGCGCCGCGATATTCCGCGGATCCCGGTCATATGGAGATTCTTCAACTTCAACTGCATCGTCATAGGTTTACCCTCTCGCAATGGACAACATTCGTCGGAGCCATTGTTGGGCAATAACCGAATCGGAGCCTATGCGAGGAATGCTCACCCCACCTACGTCAAATGACGTATAGGCGGCCGACTTTTGCTGATGTTATAGGACGCATGCAGGAGGATTGTTCACGCGAATTTCATCACAGAAAAACGCTCGCGTTTTCGGAGCGGCACGGACTGTGCAATCGGATGTTACTCATGATTCGACTTAGCCGCTTAGCGACACACTTTCGTGTCAGCAATGTGTCATTTTTTGAGAAATTTTATGGCGGCCATTCAGCATATTTTTCGTATCCGCAGAAGTTATAACCAGTGGGTGAACAACCAAACCCTGGAAGACTACGCCTTGCGCTTTACCGCCAACGGTTCGCGCAAATGGTCCTTGACCAAAGTCGCCAATACGGCGTTGGGAGCGATTTCTTTTTTGGCGTTGGAAGCCATTGGCGGGGCTATTACGCTTAATTACGGTACTCTGAATGCCGTCAGCGCCATAGTGGTGGTCAGCGCGCTGATTTTTCTTGCCAGCGTGCCCATCTGTTATTACGCCAGCCGTTACGGCGTGGATATTGATCTGCTCACCCGTGGGGCAGGCTTTGGTTATATAGGCTCTACTGCAACCTCGCTAATTTACGCCTCTTTTACGTTTATTTTTTTCGCGCTGGAAGCGGCCATTATGGCCAAAGCGTTGGAATTGCTCACCGGTTTGCCACTGGCTTGGGGCTATGTCATCTCTTCGGTGATTGTGATTCCCATGGTATTTCACGGCATTACCTTTATCAGCCGCTTTCAATTGTGGAGCCAGCCGCTGTGGTTGACGCTGCAAATCCTGCCGCTGCTGGTGATTTTTATTTCCGATTTTTCCATGCTCGAAGATTGGGCTGCCCTTCCACCCGCGCACCAAAACAGTGAGACAGGATTTAGCCTTTTGCTGTTTGGTGCAGCAGCGTCGGTGATGTTTGCACTGGTGGCACAGATTGGCGAGCAGGTCGACTTTCTGCGTTTTCTGCCGGAAAAAAATTCAGACAATCGCTATCGCTGGTGGATTGCCATGCTGGCCGGAGGACCGGGCTGGATTGTGATCGGCATGCTGAAATTGCTCGCGGGCTCCTTTCTGGCATTTCTCGCCCTGTCCCACGGCATGTCTATGATGGATGCAGCGGATCCCACTGCCATGTACACCATTGCGTTTTCCTATCTCACCCAATCTCCTAACGCTGCACTTTTATTGGCCGGGGTGTTTGTCATTTTGTCGCAACTAAAAATTAATGTGACTAATGCTTACGCGGGCTCTATTGCTTGGTCGAATTTTTTCTCCCGCCTTACCCACAGTCATCCCGGCCGTGTTGTCTGGTTGATCTTCAATGTGTGCATTGCCTTATTGTTGATGGAGTTAGGGGTCTATCACGCGTTTGAGAAAACTCTGAGCGTTTACGCCATAGTGGCCGTTGCTTGGGTGGGAACATTGGTTGCGGATCTGGTTATCAACAAACCTCTTGGACTCAGCCCGAATTACATCGAATTCAAACGCGCGCATCTCTACGATATTAATCCAGTCGGCGTGGGAGCCATGTTGGCGGCGTCGCTGGTGGGAATTCTCGCTTACCTCGGCATGTTCGGCGCTTACGCCCAAGCCCTTGCACACTTTATTGCTTTGGCTTGCGCCTGCATTCTTGCGCCGACGATTGCATTGATTACGCGCGGGCGTTTTTATATAGCGCGCCCGGCATCCATTATCAGCAGCGATGCAACCATTCGCTGTTCCATTTGTGAAAATACCTACGAACGCCAGGATATGGCATTTTGCCCGGCGTATAACGGGTCGATCTGTTCGCTGTGTTGTTCGCTGGATTCACGCTGTCGCGACGCTTGCAAAACGCACGATAGTTTCAGCGAAATTTTTACCCGCAGTTTGCAGCGAGTGTTCCCGGAGAAATTGGGCGACTATATCAATATCCGTCTGGTGAATTTTTTAACGCTGCTGATTTTGGTCGCCGGCGTCACCGGCATTCTGCTCTCGTTGATTTACACCAATTCGATTACGGATATTCCGGGCGCGAACGAATTTCTGTCGCGCACTCTGTGGAAAGTGTTTTTTATTCTGATGATTGTCGCAGGGGTTATTTCCTGGCTGTTTGTACTCGCCCATGAAAGCCGCTTGGTCGCGGAAGAAGAATCGCAGCGACAGAATCGCCTGCTGGCAGAGGAAATCGAGGCGCACAAAAAAACCGACCTCGCCTTGCAACAAGCCAAAGAAACCGCTGAAGCGGCCAACAATGCCAAAAGCCGTTACCTCACGGGTCTTAGCCACGAACTACGCACGCCGCTCAATGCGATTCTCGGTTATGCACAATTGCTCGATCACGACGATCAGATTCCCAAACACAAAAAGCATCAAATCAAGGTGATTCAGCGCAGCGCGGAACACCTGACGGATTTGATCGAGGGCTTGTTGGATATTTCCAAAATCGAAGCCGGTCGTCTGGAAATTCAAAAGGACATTTTTAATCTCAATGCGATGATGAACCAGATCGTCGACATGTTTCGCCTGCAGGCGGAAGGTAAAGGTCTGAATTTCCGCTATCTGCGCACCACCCCGCTGCCGGACTTGGTTCAGGGCGATGAAAAACGCGTGCGCCAGATTCTGATCAATCTTTTGTCCAACGCAGTGAAATTCACCCCCAAGGGCGAAGTGGAATTGAGCATTCGTTATCGCAATCAGGTAGCGGAAATTCGTGTGCGCGATACCGGCGTCGGCATTCCAGAAAATGAACTGGAGCGGATTTTTAAACCCTTCGAGCGCATTCGCCTGCCCGGCGCGCCGGTGGTCAGCGGCACCGGTCTCGGCCTCACCATTACCAAATTGCTGGTCGATATTATGGGCGGCGATCTAGTGGTCACCGCCAATCCCAACGGCGGCGTTACCTTTTCTGTGTGGCTGATGCTCGCCCATGTTTATCAGATGCCGTCGGAAGTGGTGAAGGAAAAAATCTACGGCTATATGGGACAGAAGCGTTCGCTGTTGATTGTGGATGACGACCCGGCCCATCGCGGTTTGATGCACGATCTCTTGGCCCCACTCGGATTTACCGTGGTGGAAGCACCGGATGCAGAATCGTGCTTAAGCGTTTTGAAAATATTTTCGCCGGATGCCTTTTTGATCGACCGGCGTATGCCCGGCATAAACGGGCCGGAATTGGCGCGAAAACTGCGCAGTCTGAATTATCGCCAGCCAATTATTATGGTTTCGGCCAACGCCAACGAAGACGCACCGCCAGCAGAATCAAAACCGGCGTATGACGATTATTTGATTAAACCCATTCGCTTGGACAGTCTGTTGGAAAAATTGGGCCAGCATTTGAATTTGACCTGGGATCATCAGCAGCGCATGACGGATATGTTTTCTTTTTCCTCCTATGGTGGCGAAAAACTTCCCTCGGATGAAATTCTGGAAGAAATGATCGGCTGGGCCGAGGTCGGCGCCTTAGGGAAAATACGCGATCTGGTCAACCGACTGGAAGAAGAAAACGGCGCGAGCGCGCAGATGATTCAGCGTTTTCGCAATTGTTTGGACCAAGTCAATCTCGATGATTTGATCGACACGGTTCGTTCCGTACAAGGAACACCGACTTTTTCTCAATCATTGTAATGTTGGATCGTGGTTTACTGAGATGTACCTTATGAACACTTCAAATTCCCATGATCTGGTTCTGGTCGTGGATGATTCTCCGGAAACCCTGGGCATGCTTAATGACGCCTTGGAACAGGCGGGCATGACCACTCTGGTCGCGCTGGAAGGCCGCCAGGCTTTGAATATCGCCCGCAAAATGACCCCCGACGTTATTTTGCTCGACGCTGTCATGCCGAATATGGACGGTTTTGAAACCTGCGAAAACCTCAAACGCGATTTGGAATTAAAAAATATTCCCGTGATTTTTATGACCGGCCTTGCTGATACCGACAATATTGTTAAAGGATTTTCTGCAGGCGGGGTGGATTATGTAACCAAGCCCATTAATCCGCTGGAATTAATTGCACGTATTCGTGTGCATTTAAATAATGCGCGCGCCACACGCAGCGCACAGGCGGCGTTGGACAGCACCGGGCAGAATTTATGCGCCGTCAATAAACGCGGCGAATTATGCTGGGCAACACCACAGGTTAATCACTACCTCGACAAAATATCTCCAGGTGGTTGGGAAACACTGCACCTGGAGAGTCATTTGGCACAATGGCTAAAACACAATCCACCCGAGGGCGGACAATTACAAGTGGATGCCGCCGGCACAACATTGAAATGGGTGCTAGTCGGTACTGCCAGCAACAACGAATTTCTTTTGCGCTTGATCAGCGATGAGCAGCCCGAAGAAAGTGGTTTGCTGAAAAATCATTTCGGCGTTACTCAGCGTGAAGCCGAAGTGCTTTTATGGGTAGCGCGGGGCAAGACCAATCGGGAAATTGCCCAGATCCTCGAACTCAGCCCCCGCACCGTCAATAAACATTTGGAACAACTGTTTAAAAAAATCGGTGTTGAAAATCGAACATCGGCTGCGACCTTGGCGGTGAGCGTTCTGCAAAAAGGTCGCATTTAATTTTTTCCACGATCCCTTTAGACGAGCCCAATAAAACGCCATAGATTTGCGGTTGACGCCATCGACCGCGTAAAAATTATTCACCCGGTCTGTGTCCTTCCCCACAGTATTCCCCTTCTCTTTCCTGAAATATGATCAGGTCGCGTGAAAAAGTCGCTTGAATAAGCAACGCAAGATGATCAAAAAATCATCAAGGCGCAGCCCGGCTTGCTTCCGTTGTGTGTCGGTGGTTAAATGCCGAGGCTCTGGTTGCCCCGGGACAAAATGCAGTTTCTCTAGTGCAGCCAAATTTCCAGACATAGCTATACTTGTTAACTAATAATAAAAATCGCCGGCGTGATATCGCAGTACGACTGGCCCGATGTCTGGTTTTTCACTTATCACTGATTGTTTGTTTGCGGCCACTTATTTGCTGTATGGCGCCTGATGTGCGACATAAATCTGGTCTTTTTGCGGCAAGGTTTTCAGCAAGGGTTTAGCAGTTTGTAACAAACGCGCAGTAAAGCAGTTAATTGATTGCTGGTTGCGTTTTTCAAATCAGAAATCGAGCGCCTCAGGCGCCAATGCATCGAGGAGAATCAAGGTGAAAAAGCCCATTCGCTTTATTATTTATGTCGCTATTCTCATATTCGCTTGGTTTATGCTGGCCCCGGCGATGAGCATCAACACTGCGCAAATCGGCGCACCCTTAAAATCCCTGGCGACCGGAATGAACACGCTGGCAGCGGCTACAATTATTTTTGGCGCCGCACTGGTTATTACTTACATGATTACATCGGGATGGGGACTGATACTTTTGGGCGCACTGGCGTTGATGAGTTTGATCGTCGTCAGCGTGTTGCATCCCTACCTTTTCCCGTTGTTGATTCCCCTGTTCACGCTCTGGCTGCTCTGCGCTGCTGCACGCCGCAAGGAAAATGCCGCAGCCGCCAAACCTGCATCGCCTTCTAAACCTGCTTAATTCAGCAGGCAACGCTTTTAAGGGTAGTACTTAGCGAGTTTCGCCAGCAGTTTTTTACCGCGCGCCCGCATAGCGGGCGTTCCTACAGCGGTCAGATCCTCTATGTGGTGAACCACTTTCTGCCGTAATTCCGCCTGATCACTACCCAGTCCGAGATCGGCCATGGCCTGCATGGCCATGGTTTTCACTATGCTGCTTTTATCCTGGGTGTAGTCCAGCAAAATATGCAGCACCTCACCTTCTTCGCGTTTGCTCAGCGGCAGGCGAATCAGCATTGGCGCCACATGCCAGCGTACTTCTTGCTGCTCGCTGTGACTCAATTCCCCCAGCAGAATCTTTTTGTACGGTGCCAACCACTCGGGATGGTGTGCCGTCACCTTTTCTGCCACATCCGCACAGCGCATACGCAGTACCGGATCTGCGGAGGTCATTCCTTCGAATAATTCCGCCAATAGCTCCGGTTTCTGCAACACCTGCTGCGCCGCCTCTTTGGCCGCGCCTATGGAGCGCCGATCGCCGCCGGACAGTTGTTGCAGTAGCGTCCCTTTTTCTCCCACTGGCGTTTTTCCCTAATAGAGTTTTTCCAAGTACTCCTTGGCTACTGCCTCCCAGGTAAAACGCGCTTTGGCAGCACCCTTGGCGATGGATTGCAGCTTTTTGGGATTCTCGTCGTGGAGCGCGAGTATTTCCGCAAAACGGTCGAGCAACTGTTGACCTTGCTCATCGCCGTCATTACCGCGAAAAACAAAGCCGCTCACCCCGTCGATCACCGTATCGTTGAGACCGCCGACCCCGTGCACCAGACAGGGTTGACCGGCGCGCATGGCCAGCATCTGGCTGATTCCGCAGGGCTCAAACGAGCTGGGCATCAGGAACAGATCGCCGGAGGCATAGAGTGCCTGGGCAAGCTCGTTGGAATAGCCGCGCAGAAAAATAAAATTCGGGCAATAGGCGCTGGTTTCCAGCAGGAATTTTTCGTAATCCGCATCGCCACTGCCGAGCAGAATAAACACGCCTTTATCACCGAGCTGATTCAGCAAATGGCGCAAAACCGGCAGTTCGCGTCCCTGGTATTGCACCTTGTGACGCAACAAACGCACCTTCTGTTCGGTCACCCGTCCCACGGACGTCAACAGCAAACCGCGCTCACGCCTGTTGGTCCACTGCTGCAAACGCTCCCGCGCCACCCAATGCACGCTTAATACGGCCGGGCTTTTGATCACCCAATGCAACAGAGTTTCGTCGATAAGCGCGGACAAACGGGCTTTGTTAAACCGCGGGTACTCGGCATCCTTGGGATATTCACAACCGTTGAGAATGCCCAGGAGACGCTGCTGCTTGGCCGCTGCGACCAAATCAGTTTCCAGCCCTTCTCCACCGTAAATATGCTGCGCCACTTGGCTCGGACGCTGAATTTCTTCCGCATAGGTGGGCGATACCGCGTGAACCTTGTCGCTCAAGGCGATGGCGGCGCGCATAGGGTTAAAGCAGTGAGTCACCCGTGGATCGCAAATCACTGCCTGATCGTACTCCAACCGCGGAAACCAGCTTTCCAGTGAGGACGGGTCGCCCGCCAAGGGACGAATGCCTTGCAGCGATAAATTGTGGATGGAATAGACCACGCGGGAGGATTTCAGACGCGCATAGTGCGGATCGTATTCCCGCAACACCGCCAGCACAGCCGCGTGCCAATCGTGCAAATGGAGAATATCCAGAGGGCCAAAAGACTCGTTCAAAATCGCCTGGCCGACAGCCGCACAAAATAACGCGAATTTACCAGCGTCCGAGGCAAATGGCCGGTTATTGGGATCATTGCAATAAATCTGTCCTGGACCGCAGGGATAAAAACCCGGATGGTCGAGCACCCACTGATGCACGCCCGGCGCATCAACATCCTGCCCCTCTTGCAATTGGCTCCAACGGAACAAGGTAACCTGTTCAATGGCATTGCCGAACAAAACCGGAAAGGATGCGACTTGCTGCGCCGCGCCGCGATGTAAAAAACCATATGAAGGGACGACCACATGAACGACACAACCCTGCTCAGCCAAAGCTTTGGGTAAATCTCGCACCACATCGCCGATGCCGCCAACTTTGGCGTTGGGCAGCGCATCATTTTCCGCTGCCACCATCAGAATTCTTTTTGTCACTATCGCACCTTACTATTTGCTTCTGTTTCGCTGTGCCGCCTTTTTTATGAGCCGTTTGGCTGTGGCGGAGCACAAAAAAGGGAACCTATAGAGGTTCCCATCGCTATACAGTTTAAGCCGATTTGATCAATAACGGGCGCCGCCGCGTTGACCGAGCATTTCGCGAGTCACCAGGGTAATGCCCTTCTTGGTGACGCGGAAGCCGCGGGCTTTGTCCTGCTCGTGATCGACACCAATTTCCATGCCGCGCGGAATTTCACAGGCGCGATCGATAATGGCTCGTTTCACCTTGGCGTAACGGTGCACCTGCACTTCCGGCAACAACACGGATTCTTCAATCAAGGTGTAGGAGTGCACTCGCACGTCGGAGAACAGCAGCGATTTACGCACTGTACCGCCGGAAATAATGCAACCGCCGGATACCATGGAGTCCACCGCATAACCGCGTCGGCCATCGTCATCGAACACGAATTTCGCCGGTGGCAATTGAGTTTGATAAGTCCAGATCGGCCACTGGTGGTCGTACAGGTTCAATGAAGGTGTGGGCGATACCAATTCCATATTGGCTTCCCAAAACGCATCCAGCGTTCCCACATCGCGCCAGTAGGCCTGATTGCCGCGCTGATCGCGAAAACGGAAAGCGTATACGTCGCCGCTGTCGATAATTGACGGAATAATGTCTTTACCAAAATCGTGATCCGAACCTTCTTTCGTTGCATCTTTTTCCAAGAGATCCAACAGAAATTCGGTGTCGAAAATATAGTTGCCCATGGAGGCAAGACACAAGTTCGGATTACCCGGAACAGGCGTCGGGTTGGCCGGTTTTTCGTCGAAACGCAGAACCCGGTTGTTGTCGTCCACCGTCATTACACCAAATGCACCCGCCGCTTCTTCCACCGGAACTTCGATACAGGAAACGGTCAGCTTGGCTTTGCTCTCGACGTGATAGGCGAGAATATTGCCGTAATCCATTTGATAAACGTGGTCTCCGGAAAGCACCATCACATATTTCGGATTGGCTGCTCGAATAATATCGACGTTCTGATACAGCGCGTCTGCAGTGCCTTGATACCAGTTGGGAGAATTGCGCTGGCTCGCCGGCAATACTTCAACATATTCACCCAGTTCACGTTTGAAATGACTCCAGCCCACTTGGATATGGCGGATCAAGGAGTGCGCTTTATATTGGGTCAAAACACCGACGCGGCGAATGCCCGAATTAATGCAGTTGGAAAGCGGGAAATCGATAATGCGGAATTTTCCACCGAAATAGAGCGCGGGTTTGGCGCGCCAGTCGGTGAGTTCGTAAAGACGGCTACCGCGCCCGCCGGCCAGAATCAACGCAAGCGTGTCTCTGGTGAGGCGGCTGACAAATCGCGGATTTGGGTGTTCCAGGGGTTTATCCATTGCAGACCTACTCAATTTCAAAAATTAACGTTATGGGTGATTCAAATTATCTGCCAAATATCACGGGCATATTCCCGGATGGTACGGTCACTGGAAAACCGTCCACTCGCCGCCGCGTTTAAAATACTCATGCGTGTCCAAGCTGCACGATCCTGATACATTTCCGCGGCTTTTCTCTGTGCTTCCACATAACTGCGAAAATCCGCTGCCACCATCCACGGGTCGTCATCCCGGCGTATGGCTGCAACTATAGGATCAAAAATACCGGGTTCAAACAAACTGAAGTGACCGCACTCCAGCAACTGCATCACCCGTTTTAAATCTTCATCGTGTTCGATGATTTGATTGGGCTTGTGAGCCGCGCGATAGGCTGGAATATCTTCCACCCGCAAACCAAATAAAAAGAAATTCTCTCCGCCTGCAGCCTCCAATATTTCAATATTGGCGCCGTCGTATGTGCCAATGGTCACAGCACCGTTCATCATGAATTTCATATTGCCAGTGCCGGATGCCTCTTTCCCCGCGGTGGAAATCTGTTCGGAAAGATCCGTCCCCGGGCAAATAATTTCCATGCTGGACACACGATAATTCGGCAGAAATACCACCTGCAATAAATGTTTTACGGAAGTGTCTGCGTTGATCACCGCCGCCACATTGTTGATCAGTTTAATGATGAGTTTCGCCATTGCATAACCCGGAGCCGCTTTGCCTCCGATCAGCACGCAGCGAGGTTTCATTTTCACCGCATCACCGCGTTTAATACGGTCATACAAATGAATAATATGCAGAACATTCAGCAACTGGCGTTTATATTCGTGGATACGTTTTACCTGCACATCGAACATGTGGCCAGTATCAAAACAAACGCCACATTCTCTGTGGACCAATTCAGCAAGTGCCGCTTTATTGTGTTGTTTGATCTGGAACCAACGCTCGCAGAAGGCGCTGTCATTTACAAAATCTTTTAAATGACTGATTTTTTCCAGATCGGTCTGCCAACCATCGCCCACGGCCTCTGTTATAAGTTCAGCCAGTTTGCGATTGCTGTGCGCCAACCAACGCCGCGGTGTTACACCATTGGTTTTGTTATTGAATTTTTCCGGCCAGAGTTCAAAGAAATCTTTGAATAATCCGCGCTTCAACAAATTGGAATGCAGCGCTGCCACTCCATTAACGGAGAAGCTGCCGACAATACCCAAATACGCCATACGCACATGGGGATCATTGCCTTCTTCGATCAACGACATACGCTGTTGCCGTTGGGTATCGCCCGGCCAGCGCAGAGCCACTTCAGCGAGGAAGCGCGCGTTGATTTCGTAGATGATATCGAGCAGGCGCGGCAATAATTCGCGCATCAAACGCACCGGCCATTTTTCCAAAGCTTCCGGCAATAAGGTGTGGTTGGTGTACGCCATTGTGGACGTGGTAATGCGCCAGGCGACGTCCCACTCCAACAAATAATCATCCAGCAACAGGCGCATCAATTCCGCGACTGCCAGCGTCGGGTGCGTGTCATTTAATTGGAAAACATGTTTATTGGCGAACTCACCAAAATTTTCCCCGTGGAAATGTACCCAGTCTGCCAATACATCCTGCAAACTCGCGGAAGCGAGAAAATATTGTTGGCGCAGACGCAGCTCTTTACCGTTTTCGCTGGCGTCATTGGGATAGAGCACCATGGTGATCTGCTCGGCTCGGTTTTTCGCCGCCACTGCCTCGGTGTAATCACCCGCGTTAAATTCTTCCAGATCAAACTCGTCCGTCGCCGCCGCCCGCCACAAACGCAGAGTATTTACTACGCCATTGCCGTAGCCGGGAATCGGCACATCGTAGGGCACCGCGAGCACATCGTTGGTACCGGACCAACGCGCGCATTTGCGCCCGCGATCGTTGATGTAAAACTCGGTGTGACCGTAAAACTTCACCCGCTTGGTCAGTTCAGGTCGTTCCAGTTCCCAGGGATTGCCTTCGCGCAACCAGTGGTCCGGATATTCCACTTGGCGGCCCTGCTCAATCCGCTGATGAAACATGCCGTATTCGTAGCGGATGCCGTAGCCGGTAACCGGCAGACCGAGCGTTGCACAACTGTCGAGGAAACAGGCCGCCAAGCGCCCCAAACCGCCGTTGCCCAATCCGGCATCGAGTTCGTTCTGGCGCAACTCTTCCAGGCTGGTGCCGTAATAGCGCAGAGCTTCGGCGACTTCATTTTCCGTCTGCAGATTCATCACTGCATTGCTGAGCGTGCGTCCCAACAAAAATTCCAGCGATAAATAAAACACCCGCTTCGGATTATTCTGAATTTCCTGCAACCGCGTCTCGCGCCAGCGCTCGATCAAGCGATCGCGCACCGTCAGCGACAGCGCCAGCAACAAATAACTGGGGATTTGCTCGCATTCAAAGCGGCCGAGCGTAATGTTGTAGTGCTTTTGCAGCTCCGTCACCAGCTGCGCAGAATCTGTGCCTGCCGGGACGGGGGTTTTTACCGAAATCATCGCCATAGTTCCTCTAGATGCACAAAGATTCGCGGATATGCCACGCACAAACATCAGCGCGACTTTTGTTTTTCTTTTTATCTACTGTTTTTCTTTTTATTTGCCGAATTATTTTGCAAGACGGTTCTTGTCTTTGCCCGACTTGAGGCTTCAGGTCAGGGCGATTCCTTTAAGGTTTGGACGTATCGGGATTGCCGACCAACAGAGGGTCTGTCTGCCAATCGCACTGGCTGGATAAGCCATACAACACCATCATGGATTTTTCTTCCACCACCAGTTCGTTTTCCAGTTCTACGTATCGCTCCACTGGCAAACCATCGGTGGCCGCGGTATCCAACAACGCAACCCAATACCAACCGGGTGGCAAACGGAAGCTCGATGCTTTATCGCCAGCATTGAACAAGCTCAATAAACAGTGCACACAGCGGGAATTGACTACCGACTCCAGCATCCAGCCCAGGCACACCTCATCTGGGCGCGACCATTCTTCGTCTTTCATGGGAACGCCATCGCGGTTCAACCAGTGAATGTTGTACCCCGCCTTGGTCACCTGCTCTTCCGGTTTGTGAATAAAAAACGGGCTGCGCAACAGACGAAATTCCCGGCGCACACGAATGACGTTGCGCACGAATTCGCGCAAATTCCACTGCTGCTGTTGCAGCGCGGACCAGTTGAGCCAGTTGATGTCGTTATCCTGGCAGTAGGCGTTGTTATTGCCCTGCTGAGTCCGGCTCAGTTCGTCTCCTGCCAGTAACATGGGAGTGCCTTGGCTCAATAACAGAGTCGCTAAAAAATTGCGCTGCTGACGCATGCGCAGAGCATCGATGCGCTCATTTTGCGTCGGACCTTCTACACCAAAATTGTGACTGAAATTCGCGTGGTGACCGTCGTTATTCTGTTCTTTATTCGCGTGGTTATGACGTTGACTGTAGCTCACCAAATCCCGCAGCGTAAAACCGTCGTGACTGGTGACAAAATTAATGGTGCTGTAAGGCTTGCGACCAGAGTATTCAAACAGGTCACTGGAGCCGTGAATTCGCCGCGCGAATTCCGGCAGCATGCCCTGATCGCCGCGCCAGTAGCGCCGCACCGTGTCGCGGTAGCGGTCATTCCACTCGGCCCAGCCGGGAGGAAAGTGGCCAAGCTGATAACCGCCTGGCCCTATATCCCAAGGTTCGGCGATCAGTTTTTTCGTATTCAGCACCGGATCCTGGCGGATCACATCAAAAAAACCGCCTTGTGAATCAAAGCCGTGAGCCTCGCGTCCAAGTACCGACGCCAAGTCGAAACGAAAACCGTCCACTCCCATTTCCGTCGCCCAGTAACGCAAGCTGTCCATCACCATTTGCAGCACGCGCGGATGTTTGACGTTGAAGGTATTGCCGCAACCGGTGTCGTTCACATAAAAGCGCGGGTCCTGGCTCAGCAGGCAGTAATAGCTGCAATTATCAATGCCGCGAAAACTTAAGGTCGGCCCCAAGTGATTGCCTTCCGCCGTGTGGTTGTAAACCACATCCAGCAATACCTCGATTCCTGCGGCGTGCAGGTTCGTCACCATCTGCTTGAACTCGGCAACCGGATCGTCTGTAGCCGCATAAGCCGGATGGGGCGTGAAAAAATTGAGCGTGTTATAACCCCAGTAATTCACCAGGTTACGTTTGATCAGAAAATGCTCGTCGACAAAAAAGTGGACGGGTAACAGTTCAACGCTGGTAATTCCCAGCTCTTGCAAATAGCGCACAACAGGTTCGCTGCCCAAACCCGCGTAAGTCCCGCGCAGATTCTCTGGCAAGAGCTCGTTGAGCTTGGTAAAACCTTTGACGTGCAACTCGTAAATCAGTGTATCTGTCCAGGGCACCGGCTTGGCCAAGGGCTCTGGCGGCTGCCCCGGGGCGACCACCACTGCCTTGGGCATTTGTGCGGCGTTGTCGGAGCGATCGAAGGAAAAATCTAAACTGGGATCTTTGAGGTTGTAGCCGTAGTGCTCATCGCACCAGACAAATTTGCCGTGTATGGCTTTGGCGTAGGGATCTAATAAAAGTTTGTGGGGATTAAAGCGGTGGCCGTTTTGTGGTTGGAACAATCCGTGGACTCTGTAGCCGTACAAAGCACCTGGCTCCAACCCCTCGACCCAACCATGCCAGACGTGGTCGGTCGAGCCGGGAAGCGTCAAACGGGCAATCTCCCGCTGTCCAGTTTCATCAAATAGACAAAGCTCGACTTTTTGCGCGTGTCGGGAAAAGAGCGCGAAGTTGACGCCACCTTCCATAGGCGTGGCGCCGAGCGGATATGCCACCCCTTCTCTGACGTTATAAGTAGTTACGGTAGACGACATAGTGTCGCTAAATCACCTCGCATTTAGCGCGCCCGCGACGCGGGCGCGTTGTCTCGCATACACAAGACGGAATAAGTTGACTGGAAATTCTACTCGAGCACGAACACCAGCGTTGCCAGCGGCGGTAAGGTGAGGCTTATCGACCACTGCCGGCCGTGGCTTTCCACTGCTTCGGCTAAACAGCCACCGGCATTGCCACGATCTTCGCCGCCGTAAATTTTTGCGTCGGTATTGAGCAGTTCGCGATAGTAACCGGGCGCCGGTACTCCCATGCGATAGCCGCTGCGTAGAACCGGCGTCATATTGGTAACGATCACGACGGGAGCGGAGCCTTCGGCCTTGCGCATATAAGCAAACACGGAGTTGTGGCTATCGTCCGCGTCGATCCACTCAAAGCCCTTCGGATCGCAGTCGTGATAATGCAATGCTGGGTATTCACGATAGAGCCGATTGAGATCCTGAACTAAACGCTGCACACCTTGATGCAGGTGGATGTCCAGCAAATGCCAATCCAGGCTGACATTGTGATTCCACTCTTTGCCCTGCGCAAACTCGCCGCCCATAAAGAGCAGTTTTTTCCCAGGGTGCGTCCACATATAGGTGAAATACGCGCGCAGATTGGCGAATTTTTGCTCTCCCGTTCCTGGCATCTTATCGAGCAGCGAACGCTTGCCGTGCACCACTTCGTCGTGGCTGAGCGGGAGAATAAAGTTTTCGTTGAAAGCGTACAGCAGGCTGAACGTCAGATCGTGGTGGTGATACTGGCGGTAAATGGGGTCGTAGGACATATAGCGCAGGCTGTCGTTCATCCACCCCATATTCCACTTGTAACCAAAACCAAGCCCGCCCACGTGCACCGGATGCGACACCCCCGGCCAGGCGGTGGATTCTTCGGCGATCATCATGATGTCCGGAAAACGCTCGTAGACTTTCTGGTTCACACGTCTGAGCAGATCAATGGCTTCCAGATTCTCCCGGCCGCCGTAGGCATTGGGAATCCACTCGCCCTGTTTGCGGCTGTAATCCAGATACAACATGGAGGCCACCGCATCGACGCGCAGGCCGTCCACATGGAAACGATCCAGCCAGTAGAGCGCGTTGGAATACAGGAAATTTGCGACTTCGTGGCGACCGTAGTTGTAGATGTAAGTGTTCCAGTCCGGATGGAACCCCTGACGGTCGTCGGCGTGCTCATACAAAGGTGTGCCGTCAAACCGCGCCAACCCGTGGCCATCAGAGGGGAAATGCCCGGGCACCCAATCGATCAACACACCGAGACCCGCCTGGTGGCAGCGGTCGACGAAATACATGAAATCCTGCGGATCACCAAAACGGGAAGTCGGCGCGTACAAGCCGACGGGCTGATAACCCCAGGAGCCGTCAAAGGGATATTCACTGACCGGCATCAGCTGCACATGGGTAAATCCCATGCTCTGCACGTAAGGAATCAGTTGCTCCACCAATTCACGGTAGGTGAGATATTCCTGCGGATTTTCCGGATTGCGGCGCCACGACCCCAAGTGCACTTCGTAAATGGAAATCGGGCGATCCAGGGCCGATTGATGACGGCGATTGGTCATCCACTGCTCGTCGCCCCAGCGATAATCGCGGGTATCCACCACTTTGGATGCGGTGCGCGGCGGGCGCTCCGCGGCGAATCCCACGGGGTCGGACTTGTGCGGTAACAAATGGCCGTCACGATTTTTGATTTCGTATTTGTAGAGCGTACCGGCAGTGAGATGGGGAATAAAAATCTCCCACACGCCACTGGGGATATGCTTGCGCATCATGTGCTGGCGGCCATCCCAGAAATTGAAATCGCCCACCACTGACACTCGGCGGGCGTTGGGGGCCCAAACGCAAAAGCGCACGCCGGGCACGCCATCCACTTCCATTACATGCGCACCCAACCAATCGTACAGACGCTCATGACGGCCTTCGCCGAAAAGATAGATATCCAATTCACCAATAGTGCTGCCGAATCGATAAGGATCTTCGCGCACCACCACATGTTCACCATAGGTCACACGTAAGCGATAGGGGAAACGCGATTCCGCCTCGATCAAACCAACAAAAATACCGTCGCGGACTTCGTGTAAGGTGCCGAGCACGCGATCGCCAGAAGCTTCAATCACATCCACTGCATTGGCGCCGGGCAAAAACACCCGCAACACATATTGGCCTGGTCCCCACTCGTGCAGGCCCAACAGGCCAAAAATATCCTCGCAATCGGAATAAATCAGGGAATCAACTTGTGCAGGAGAAAGCAAAGCCAAGTCGTTTATCACAATGTGTTTTCCTTATCGTTCTTATCACCCGGAAAGGATCCAGGACACCTTCCCAGCATCGCGCCGGAACGCGTTCAGTATTTCAGCTATCCGGGTGTTGGTTAATCTGAAAGGAGCGTTTAACTTCGCTCCATGGCAATCGCGCGCAACAGAGATTGCACACGCTCTTCGGAAAATAACATTTCCAACGGCACCGCCAGCTTGCGCTGCCAATTGGGGTATTGATAACTGGTGCCAGGCACATTGACCGGATCTTCCAGCAACTCCAGGTCCTCCAGTTGCACGACAAACAGCTGCGAGCTGCATTTGCTGACGCCGTGCAAGAGCGTCGCGGCAAAAGCCTGCGTCATGGGTCCGGCGAGCAATTCCGCGAATTCCTCGCGTTTCACCAATCCCAAGTTGGCCAACCACTCCAACAGGCGCAGTTTTTCCATATCCCGCTGCACCGACACTTCCTCGTAACCAACACCGTCCTCTAACAAATTCAGCTTCGCGCGCAACTGCAGATCGGAACCGATCCACCAACTCGCGATGGTGGGCACGTCGTGATTTGTCAGCATCGCCAGTGAATGCGGTTCGTATTGCTCTGGCGGACGGAATTGACCGTCGTGCAGTTTTTCAAAATAAAACAACTTGTTAGTGAAAATATTCGCGTTGATCAAAGCTTCGCGAAACTCTTGCGGCACCACCCCCATATCCTCACCGATTACGACGCATTGATTGCGTACGCTCTCTAACTTAAGGAGGCCGAGCATTTCTTTGAACGGGTAATAAATATACGCACCGTAGTCCGCAGTTTGCCCCGGTGGACACCACCACAACCGCATCAGCGCCATGGCGTGGTCAATTCGCAAGGCGCCGCAATGGGCCATATTGGTCCGCAACAAGTTAATAAAATGCGCAAACCCCGTAGCCCGCAAGGTCGCTGGGTCCATTGGCGGCAGCCCCCAGTTTTGCCCTTTTTCCGCCAGCGGATCCGGCGGAGCACCCACCGCCGCCGAGCGGCAAAATAAATGCAGATTAGTCGTTACTTCAGCGCCGCCGCCATCCGCGCCCACCGCCAGATCGCGCATCAAACCGACTTTCATACCTTTGTCGTGGGCAAGGCGCTGGCAGGCTTCGAGTTGCGCGTCCGCCAGCCACTGCAGATAAGCATGGAATTGAATCTGCTCCGCGTAACGGCTGCGGGCGCTTTCTTTTTCTTCAGCACTCAGTTGATCGATCTGCTGACCGGTTGCTTCGGCCAGAACCTGGTAGAGACAAAAGTCCTGCAGGGTAGGTCCTGCCTTCGCGACAAACTCGAGAAATTTCTGCGCTCTGGGCGATTTTTTGTCCAGCTCATTGGCGACAAACACCGCGTACATTTCCCGGAATACCGACATTTTGGTGCTGTAGACGGCGGCGTAAGGCACCTTGTCCTGGGCGCGCAGACGAACCAAGATTGGCAGCATATCACCGGGTTTCTTTTGGTATTCGGGTTCGACTTCCGGATCTATATAGAGCGGATTGAGAAAGCGTCGATCAGACGGGCTGTAAGGACTGCAGTGATTTTCCACCGGAATCCGCAGCGCATGCAGAGGATTCAGCCCGATCATATCGGCGCCCGCCGCAGCGGCTTCAGTAATCAATAATTTCAGATCGGTAAAATCGCCGATTCCCCAGTTGCGGGCAGAGCGCAATGTGTACAACTGGACGATGATTCCCCAGGGATGCTTTTCCTCAGTCACCCATTCCGGGGTATAAGCCTGAGACGGCACCACTACGAACTGCGTTTCCATGGACGCACCGGAATCCGACACCATGATGACGCGCAGACGGTGATAGCCGATTGGCACCTCGTGCACTCCAATGGCGCGTCGAGAATATCGCGTGCCCTCATAAAGGTAATCACCGACCTCTGGGCAATCCGCTGCGACAAACTCACCACTTCGGGTGCCACCGGACTCTAAAAAGATTTCGTAGTGAAATTTATGGGGTAAATGAGATGGCGGTAAATTGATCGTGAAGTGCGCGTTGCCCCCGACCTCAGTCATTAACATTGGTGGAAACCACGTGCGCCACGGCTCTATATCAAGAGCATATGCCTGCTCTGCTATGGCTTCGGGGGAGTCAACGTTAACTCCCATTGCCTGCAGCAAACGTTGACGATTTTCCAGCGAAACAAAAACTCTCTCCCCTCGATAGTTGTAATATTCGTCAGCTATTCCACGCCAATAAAACAACTTATCTAAGTTGTTCATAGATTCACCACCAATGGTCGGTTTTAATTATTGAGAGAATTCCTAAAGGAACAAGTCTAGCTTATCTCATGCCAACTTCTAGGGTTTGATCTCGGCCAATTTATCCCTTCGTTTCGCGAGAGCAACTGAATCCAAAACAATGCCAATTTTTTGCCAAAGGCAATACTGATTTTTGGCTAGGTATTTTTTTCACAGCCAGAGAAAAAATTACGTTTAACGCTGGAAATTTGCGAGCTCTCACTCGCGCGCAATGCTAAGCCAATTTTGAGTTGCAGAGTGAAAAGAAAAAAAGAGAACGCGCAATTCGCGCCCATAAAATCAAATGCGCGAATTGCGAACAACCGGCGTGCTTAAAAGTTTTGCTGCAGAAAATCTTTTGCCAAACCTGCTGCGGCTGAATTGGTACCAGCAACCTCTTGCAGCATTTTTTTGGCTCGCTCCAGCTGCCCTTCTTCGAAATAGAGCTTTGCCAATTTGAATTTGGCCTCAGGCGTCTTTTGATGATTGGGGTGTTGATCAATCAACTGCTGAAACCAGCGTTTTGACTGCTGCGAATCATTTTTTTGCAAACTGATCTGACCCAACCAGTAAAGCGAATTCCCCGCGTAATGACCAGCCGGAAAATCCTTGAGATATTGCTGAAGCGCGGCAGAACCGCCGTCGAAATCCCGCTGCTTCAACACCAGGTCTATGGCAGTGCGATACGCGGCTAATTCATTGGCCTGGGCGCCATCCGCTACCGGAATCTCTGCCGCGGTCTCTCGCGCAACATCCAGCGACCGGGAGGTCGATGCTGACGGTACGACGGGCTGAGACGGCGCACTTCCCGACAACTGACTCAAACGGCGATCCAGATCCAGATAATCATCCATTCGCTGCTGTTTCAATTGACGCAGTTCGAACGACTGCTGCTCAACCAATCCGCGCAATTCGAGTACTTCCTGCTGCAACGCTTGGATTTGGAAAAAGATCTCTGCCTGAGCGGCAGCATCGGCGGGTGCTGGCGCGGAACGCGGTTGTGGGGATGAAACTCGCCCCCCAATAGGTTGGGAGTCGATGATTTGAACTTGTGCGTTCGCGAAAGGAACCGCCATCACGAGGATGGCGGTTAGCATATGTTTCAGCATTTAAAGCTTATCGATAGAACAGTTCTACACGACGGTTTTTAGACCAGGAAGACTCGCCGCTGCCAGAAACTGCAGGACGCTCTTCACCGTAGCTGACAGTTTCAATGCTGGAGCTGCTGACACCTTGGAGTACCAGGAAGTCGCGCACGGCATTGGCACGACGCTCACCCAGAGCCATGTTGTATTCGCGCGAACCGCGCTCGTCAGCGTGACCTTCCAGACGAACAGAGCGGCTTGAGTTGCGAGCATATTCAGCGTGAGCGATCAAAGCTGCGCGAGCTTCAGGCAGCAACACTGCTGAATCGAATTCGAAGTAAAACACTGTTGCCAGATCAGCGATGGAATCTTCGCCGCCATCGACATCCACACCGCTGGACTGAACACCAACGCCAGAAGTATCAGTGCTAACAGAACCAGCATTTGGATCTTGTTCAACTGGTTTGTTGCTTGAGCAGCCTACCATCAACCCCATTACCACGGCCAACACAGCGAAAGACTTAATTGACTTCAACATTTTTTGTAACTCCCAAGTGAGCATGAAATAAATAAGAAACAACTCGATAAATTATTTAGCAAACGGAGACCAAGCCGGTTCCCGTACATCCCCCTGTTTCGACGGTAGGCGAAACTTCACACCTGCATCCATGGAGACCGCGGCCAATACACCCTTATTCTGGTGCTGCGTAGCATATAGTAACATAGCCCCGTTTGGCGCGATGCTCGGTGATTCATCTAACCATGTTTCCGTAAGAATGCGCATGTTACCAGTTTTCAAATCCTGGGAAGCGATGTGGAAAATGCCATCTCTACGATGAACCATGATCAAAGTTTTGCCATCGGGTGACAAACGCGGACGCGCGTTGTAATCCCCTTCAAACGTCAGTCTCTCAACCCGACCGGTAGCCAGGCTCACCTGATAAATCTGCGGGCTGCCTCCCCTATTGGAAGTAAAGATCAGGGAGCGGCCGTCCTGCGTCCAATTCGGTTCTGTGTCGATGGCAAAATGATCAGTGACACGACGCAACTGGCGAGTAGCGATTTCCAAAGTATAGAGCTCCGGATTGCCATCTTTCGACAAAACCAGCGCCAATGACCGATCATCCGGCGACCAGGCCGGCGCGCCGTTCAAGCCAGTGAAATTGGTCATTTGGGTGCGCTTACCGGTGGCCAACTCCTGAATAAAAATCGCCGGTCGAGATGTTTCAAAGGAAACATAGGCAACTTTGGAAAGATCGTTAGACCAAGCGGGTGACAGCAACGGCTCGCTGGAAGAAAAAAGCACTCGGTCGCGAGCGCCGTCAGCATCGGCGTAAATCAATCTATAACGACCCGGTCCCGGGCGTTTCAAATCTTCCACATAGAGAATCTTGGTGCTGAATGCGCCGCGAATACCGGTAATAGCTTCATAAACAGCATCGCTTACCGCGTGCGCAATATCGCGCAATTGGCTGTCATTCCCTGCCACTTGTTTTTGAAATACCTTGCGCTGCGACAGTACATCATAGAGTTCAAATTGCAGTTGGTATCGACCCGCCGTGTTGGTCATTTGTCCTATCACCAGGTAGGAAGCGCCGAGCATACGCCAATCGCGGTAAAACACTTCCGCCTGGGTTTTCGGCATGGCCAACATATCGGTTTTGGGGATCGGACGGAAAAAGCCGCTGCGCAAAAGATCGGCAGAGACGATGTCCTGAATATCTTCCGACAAGCCCTGCGCCCCGCCAAAGGGCACTATGGCAATGGGAGTGGGATTATCCATTCCGGAGGTGATTTCGATGGTCAATCGGGCCATCGCCGGACTGGCCAACACGCTGATTAACAAGCCAACAATCCAAACAAATCTCACTGTCTCAAATCCTGCGGATTAAAATTCAATTCAAATTCACGATAGTGTCGCTCGAATACCTGTGACGGCATTTCTTTGACTTCGTCAAATTGCTCTACTTTCTTGACCGCCTGCACAGCCGACAAATCAAACGCTGCATTGCCACTGCTTTTCAGTACGTCAACACTCACTACCCGACCGGTTGGCACCAGGCGAATCAATAAAATACATTGCATGCCGTTGCGCGCAGACGGCGGTCGGCTCCAATTTTGAATAACGCGTTGCGCTATAACGCTCATATAACTTTGCGCGGTGACAGCGTAGGACTGTTCCGCCAGAAGCGCTTCTTCTCGAGCCAGGGCTTCTTCAAATGCCTGCTGCTCACGCTTGCGCTGCTGCTCTTGCCGCTGTTTTTCCGCTTCCGCTTTGGCCTTGCGATCAGCCTCTTCTTTTTTACGCTGGGCTTCCGCCTCGCGCGCTTTTTTCTCCTGCTCCTTCTTTTTCTGCTCTGCTTCAGCTTTCTTTTTCTGTTCAGCTTCAGCTTTCTTTTTCGCCTCTTCCTGGCGTTTCAACTCTTGCTGTTTTTTCTGCTCCGCCAGCTGTTTCTGGCGCTCCTGCTCCTTGCGCTTCTGCGTCAAATCCACCACCTGCGGCTTGTCCGCTGGCTTTTGCGTTTTGCTCTTATCTTCTAGCGTGACTAACTGCGCCCGCACAAAATTGGGGGTTTTGATTTCGGTTTTCACCGGTTCGGGACTGAAACCAAAAAACAAAAACGCCAATACAGCACCGTGAAGACCAACGCTGACAATTGCGGGAGCGATGTATTTTTCCAGTGTGGCTTTCATCAGCCGCCTATCGCATCTTCGGCGGATCTGTCACAAGTCCGACCGATGCTGCGCCTGCCGCCTGCAGCTCTGTCATCAGCGCAACCACAGTGCCATAGGGCACTGCCGTATCACCCCACACTAACACCGGAGTGGAAGGCTTTTGGCGCAATACTTTGCTGACGGTATCGGTAATTTCCTTGAGCGGCTTTGCCGCCTGCTGATCCTGACCGAGATTCAAATAATAAGTGCCGTCTGTTTTGACCGAGACGATCAAAGGTTCATCTTCTTTGTTGTCGATAGGTGCGGATGGTGCCTGGGGCAAATCCACTTTTACTCCCTGCATCAACAGCGGCGCGGTCACCATAAAAACCACGAGCAGCACCAACATCACGTCGATATATGGAACGACGTTGATCTCAGCCATAGGTTTACGTTTATTGGGTGTCGCCATAGTCGGGCCTAAGCAGCGTGAATCTGACGGTGCAGAACGGCGGAAAATTCTTCAGAAAACGTCTGGTAATTCGCCTTCAACTGCTCAGCTCGGGCAGAAAAGCGGTTATAAGCAAGCACCGCTGGTATAGCCGCAAATAATCCCATCGCGGTTGCGACCAATGCTTCAGAAATACCGGGAGCTACAGTAGCTAGAGTGGCTTGATGCACATTGGCCAAGCCGCGGAAGGAATTCATGATACCCCACACAGTACCAAACAATCCGATATAGGGACTGACGGATGCGACACTCGCCAAAAACGGCAAATTTTCTTCGAGTTTTTCTTCTTCGCGCGCCAGTGCCACACGCATCGCGCGCTGAGTGCCCTCCATAATGGCATCTTTGTCAGTACCGGGCTGCTGGCGCAAACGGGAAAATTCTTTAAAACCGGCGCGGAAAATATTTTCCACGCCCTCTACTTTGCCGCGCCCTGCATTGCTATTCCCTTGGCGATAAAGCTGCGACAGATCTATACCGGACCAAAATTGCTTCTCAAAATTAACCAACGCCTGCTTCGCGCGCGCTTGATATATACCCCTTTGCACAATCATGAACCAGGAAACTACCGATGCGAGCAGCAACAGCGCCATAACCAGTTGCACCAGCAAACTGGCCTCGGAGACTAAATGCCAAATAGATAGAGGTTCAGGTTGATTCATGAAGATCGGGTCCTTATGCGTTTTTTTAGCGAAACATCGTGAATGCGCTGAAGCATAGGTGGCGGGGCCGAGAGAAACAAGCCGGGCACCTAACGCACATTGAGTGTTTCATCCACCTGGCCATGGGTTCGCCACACTCCTGAACACACTCAGTTGCGCAAAGGTGCAACGCTTAACCTGCATGCAGGATAACAGCGATGACAAAACGCAGTTTTGAGCGTGATTGGGAAAGGGAGTTCCGTAAAATTGCGGCAGAATTACCCGCAGGAGGTGGGTCATTTGAGGCGCGCAATTTTATAGATTCCGTTATTCATCCGCCATATCTGTCACAGAAATATTTTTACATCCCCGGTAAATCGGGCTGCAAAGTTTTGGGGGGATTGAGCCCAAAGTGCTCATAGGCATATTGAGTCGCAATGCGTCCACGCGCCGTGCGCATCATATAACCCTGTTGGATCAAATAGGGTTCGAGCACGTCTTCGATAGTATCCCGCTCTTCGCTGATGGCAGCCGCGAGACTTTCCACCCCGACGGGTCCGCCGCCAAACTTTTCCATCAGGGCGAGCAGCAAGCGGCGATCCATATGATCGAACCCTTTGGCGTCGACATTCAGCATATTCAATGCGGCATCGGCAATCTCGGCACTGATCACACCATCGCCTTTTATTTCAGCGTAATCGCGCACTCGGCGTAGTAGGCGGTTGGCAATTCGCGGCGTGCCACGCGAACGTTTTGCCACCTCTTCCGCGCCGCCCAGATCCAATTTCACCCCCAGCAGATTGGCCGAACGCATCACGATCTGGGTGAGGTCGGCGACATTGTAGAACTCAAGCCGCTGAACAATCCCGAAACGATCGCGTAGCGGTGACGTCAACAGACCGGCACGCGTGGTGGCGCCGACGAGGGTGAAAGGTGGCAGATCGAGCTTGATTGAGCGAGCTGCAGGCCCCTCGCCGATCATGATATCGAGCTGATAATCCTCCATCGCCGGATAGAGAATTTCTTCGACCATCGGGCTCAAGCGATGAATTTCGTCGATAAACAAAACATCGCCCGGCTCCAGATTGGTCATTAATGCAGCGAGATCACCGGCTTTTTCCAAAACAGGACCCGAGGTGGTTTTCAGATCCGCATTCATTTCCGTGGCGATGATATTGGCGAGGGTGGTTTTGCCGAGACCGGGCGGGCCGAAGACCAGCGTGTGGTCGAGCGGTTCGCCGCGCTTTTTCGCCGCACCGATAAAAATTTCCATCTGCTCGCGCACCACGGGCTGGCCGATATAATCGCGCAGTGTCTTTGGACGTATGGCGCGATCCTGCATATCCTCGCGCGGCTTGGCCACACCATCGATCAGGCGGCCACTGGTGAATTCGTCCGGTTCGATCATCTCACTGCCCTCGCTGAATTACTTCGGCATCATGCTGCGCAATGCAAGGCGAATCAAATCCTCACTGCGCTCCACTGCCTGCTCCGCCAATACCGCATTCAGCGCTTTGGCGGCTTCGACCGGTTTATAGCCCAGCGTAATCAAAGCGCTTTCGGCGTCGGCAAACATTTGATTGCTGGAGGAAACAGCCGCTTTTACCGGTGCAGGCACAGGACCATCCGCGGCGCCGGACCAGTCGCGCAAGCGATCGCGCATTTCTACTACCAAACGCTCCGCCGTTTTTTTGCCGACCCCAGGAACCTGCACCAGCGCATTCAAGTTATTGCTCATCACACAGCGGACAAATTCGCTGCTATCCATACCAGATAAAATGCCGAGCGCCATTTTCGGGCCGACGTTACTGACCTTGATCAGCTGACGAAACAGCGCACGATCCTCTTTGTTGATAAAAGCAAACAACTGCTGGGCGTTTTCACTTACAGAAAAATGCGTATGCAAAACGACTTCGGCACCAACTTCCGGCAAGCCGTAAAAGGTGGTCATAGGTGCAAGCAACTCGTAGCCGACACCCTGCACATCCAGCAAAAGATGCGGCGGTTGTTTTTCTAGCAGAACACCTTTTAATCGCCCGATCACACCAATCTACCCCGTCGAAAATGACGCGCTTGCGTCTGATGAATCAAATTGTGTTGCGTGTTGGCGTGGCATAGCGCTACCGCCAGAGCGTCAGCCGCATCCTCCTGGGGAGCACACGGCAAATGCAGAAGCGTTTTCACCATATGCTGGACCTGCAGCTTGTCCGCTGCGCCAGTGCCAACCACGGCTTGTTTGACTTTGCGGGTTTCGTATTCGAATACCGTGAGATTATGGCTGACGCCCGCGACAATCGCCGCGCCGCGCGCCTGCCCCAATTTCAGCGCCGAGCCGGCACTCTTTGCCATAAACACCTGCTCGACCGCCATTTCCTGCGGCCGGTATTGCGCAATGATCTCGCTCACTGACGCAAAGATCACTTTCAAACGCTCGGGCAGCGTCAACTCCGCCTGAATGCGGATGACACCGCTGGCGACATAGCGCATTTTGGTTCCATTGCGCTCCACAATTCCGTAGCCGGTTTTACGCGAACCCGGGTCGATTCCCAAAATAATGCTCACGACCGATCCACCACGACTTCGGCAATATCAAAGCATCGCGAAAACTGGCTAGAAAACAAACAAGTCATAAAACAGCGGTCCCGCCGAGGGCTGTATTCATATACAGCTTAGAGGGCCGTAGCTGCGGCGGCAACCGTTCACTGACAATTGCTGATTTTTCCCTTTGGGTCACACCCGCCAGTCGATCGGCGTTTGTCCGCGCTGCTGCAGCCATTCATTTGCTTTGGAAAAATGGCGATTGCCGAAAAATCCGCGATGCGCCGACAATGGAGAAGGGTGCGGTGATTTCAATATCAGATGACGGCGACCGTCGATCAATGCACCTTTTTGCTGGGCGTAAGAACCCCACAATAAAAACACCAGTCCTTCGCGCCCCAGGTTCAATGCGGAAATAGCCTGATCGGTAAAGGTCTCCCAGCCTTTGCCTTGATGGGAACCCGCTCTGCCCTGCTCAACCGTCAAAGTCGCGTTAAGCAGCAAAACCCCTTGATCGGCCCAGGATTGCAGACAACCGTGCTGCGGCACAGGAATGCCGAGATCCTGCTGAATCTCTTTAAAAATATTGAGCAGTGATGGCGGAAACGGCACACCGGGGAGAACCGAAAAACAAAGCCCGTGGGCCTGACCAGGGCCGTGATAGGGATCCTGCCCCAAAATAACGACTTTCACCTTGTGAAACGGCGTGGAATTAAATGCGTTGAAAATATTTTTTCCGGACGGATAGATCACTTTGCCCTGCTGTTTTTCCTGCTGCAGAAATTGCCTCAGTGACTGCATATAAGGCTTGTCGAATTCATCGTGCAGAACCTCAAGCCAGGATGGTTCTATCTGAATATTTCGTTCAGTTGCCACAGCATTGATCCCCTAATACTCGTAAAAAAGGAGGCTTTTGGCCTCCTTTATTGAGATGTTATTACCTAAGGCATTACATCAGGTTTCCGGACGCATATGCGGGAACAAAAGCACATCGCGAATACTTGGAGAATTGGTCAGCAACATTACCAAACGGTCGATGCCGATTCCCTCGCCTGCAGTTGGCGGCAAGCCATATTCCAAGGCGCGAATGTAATCTGCGTCGTAATGCATAGCTTCCAGATCACCCGCATCTTTTTCCGCAACTTGCTGACGGAAACGCGCTGCCTGATCTTCTGCATCGTTCAACTCCGAAAAGCCATTGGCGATTTCGCGCCCGCCGACGAAAAATTCAAATCGGTCGGTCACAAATGGGTTGTCATCGTTACGGCGCGCGAGCGGTGATACTTCAGTCGGATATTCGGTAATAAAAGTTGGCTGTTCGAGGCGATGCTCAACGGTTTTTTCGAATATTTCGATCTGGATTTTTCCGAGACCCCAGGAATCTTTCAGCGGAATTCCGAGGCGGCCAGCAATGGCTTTCGCTCCTTCCAGATTATTGAGTTCATCCGCGGAAATTTCCGGGTTGAATTTCAAAATCGAATCAAACACGGTCAAGCGCGTAAATGGCTGAGAAAAATCGTAAGTAACCGTAATTTCGTCTTCGCCTTGCGTGCGCGTATTAACCACTTGGTTTGTTCCCAATACTTGCGCAGTCAACTGGCGCAGCATGTCTTCGGTCAGATCCATCAAATCGTGATAATCCGCGTATGCCTGATAAAACTCGAGCATAGTGAATTCAGGATTGTGACGCGTACTCAGACCTTCATTGCGGAAGTTGCGGTTGATTTCATAAACCCGCTCAAATCCGCCGACCACCAAACGCTTGAGATACAACTCCGGCGCAATCCGCAAATACATATCCATGGAGAGCGCGTTGTGATGGGTGATAAACGGACGCGCCGTTGCACCACCGGGAATAGTTTGCAACATAGGCGTTTCCACTTCGAGGAAATCGCGCCCGTTGAGATAGTTGCGAATAAATTGCACAACACGAGAGCGAATAACAAACGTGTTACGCACTTCCGGATTGGCAATCAAATCCACATAGCGTTGACGATAACGAATTTCCTGATCGGCGAGACCGTGGAATTTATCCGGTAGCGGACGCAGCGCTTTGGTGAGCAACTGGAACTGCTCCATATTCACATACAAATCGCCCTTACCGGATTTATGCAGCACACCAGCGACGCCGACAATATCGCCGAGGTCGATGGTTTTGGCGAATTCGCGCGCTTCCTTGGTGACGTACAACTGAATATTGCCGCTGCCGTCCTGCAACACCATAAACGCGCCGCGATTGCGAATGATGCGACCGGCAACACTGACTTGCGTGTTGAGAGCTTCGAGTTCTTCCTTGGTCTTTTCACCAAACTCGTTCTGCAACGCCTGGGCTTGATGCTGAGGGCGGAAATTGTTGGGAAACGGATTGCCCTGAGTACGCAACTGCGCCAATTTGGCGCGGCGTTCGGCGATGAGTTTGTTTTCGTCAAGGACTGGCTCGGTCATGGGAATACTTGCTGTCAAATAAATGAAAGGTTTGCCGATCTTACAGACCGGCTTTCAAACTGGCTTCAATAAACATATCAAGGTCGCCATCCAACACTGCCTGGCAGTTGGACGTTTGCACACTCGTACGCAAATCTTTAATCCGCGAATCATCCAACACATAGGAGCGAATCTGGCTACCCCAGCCGATATCGGCCTTGCTGTCTTCCATGGCTTGTTTTTCCGCATTGCGCTTAAGCATTTCCTGCTCGTACAACTTGGCGCGCAGCATTTTCATGGCTTTATCGCGGTTGGCGTGCTGCGATCGTTCGCTCTGACACTGCACCACTATGCCGGTCGGCTCGTGGGTAATACGAATGGCCGAATCGGTTTTGTTAACGTGCTGACCACCGGCACCACTGGCGCGATAGGTATCGACGCGCAAATCCGCCGGGTTGATATTGATTTCGATGTTGTCATCGATCTCCGGCGACACGAACACGGAGGCGAAGGATGTATGGCGGCGGTTACCGGAGTCAAACGGCGATTTACGCACCAAGCGGTGTACGCCAGTTTCCGTGCGCAACCAACCGAAAGCATATTCGCCTTCAAAATGCACAGTGGCACTTTTGATTCCCGCCACTTCACCGGCGGACACTTCTTCCAATGTCGCCTTAAAGCCTTTGTGATCGCCCCAGCGCAAATACATACGCAGCAGGATTTCTGCCCAATCCTGGGCTTCGGTACCACCGGAGCCCGCCTGAATATCGAGGTAGGCATTATTGGGATCGGTCTCGCCGGAAAACATGCGCCGGAATTCCAGTTGCGCCAATTGTTCTTCCAGACTTTGAATTTCTTTCTCTACATCGGCAAGACTGGCTTCATCCTTTTCTTCCACGGCAAGATCAATCAGCTCGCCGCAGTCCGACAGTCCTTGATCCAGGGTATCGATGGTTTTTACCACCTGCTCTAAAGATGCGCGCTCTTTGCCCAGGGCTTGGGCGCGCTCTGGATCATTCCAAACATTGGGCTCACTCAGCTCGGCTTCAACTTCCGCTAAACGCTCTTTTTTGACTTCGTAGTCAAAGATACCCCCGAAGCACGTCGGTGCGTTTTTTCATATCGGCCAAGGCGTTAAGAAGCGGGTTGATTTCCATGGATGTGTCTCAAGCTGAATAAAGAAGGGTGGCGCTAAAAAAGAGGCGAATTGTACATCAATTGGTCTTGCCCTTAACAAGAGCGCGACCGGTTCGATTGTTCGGTTTTACTGAAAACCGTTACACTAAGCTTCTTTTCCCCCGCGGACTGCATCGTTTTTTGCTTCAATATCCGGCAGTCAGCCGAGGGACGCGGCATCGATCTGGCCCGCGCCGACCTGCAGATGCCCCGCCACTTCTCCCACAGCTTTATTGTTGTTCGCTGCTTTGAGTTGAGACTTACCGAACGAATCGGCGCTCTGTTTTGTTGTCTACTGTGCACACGCGGCAGAGTTATGCGACCCGCTTGTGGACGTCATACATCTGCCGGACTCTGTTTAGAGAGAGGTACACCATGGAAAATCGGCCGAAGATTTTGTCCATTGACGACAACGACGCAAACCAAAAGCTGGTGGAGCGGGCGCTGGGCGGCGATTACGACGTTAAAACCGCCATGTCGGGCCTTTCCGGCATTGAAGCGGCGGTGACCTTCAAGCCAGATGCCATTTTGCTCGACGTTGATATGCCAACGATCGATGGATTACGCCTGTGTCGCATGATCCGCTCCGAGCCTTTATTCGCCTCCACCCCGATTCTGTTTGTCTCTGGCCTCGACAGCCAGGAAGACCAGGCGCGCGGCTTTCAGGCGGGCGGAGATGACTACATCAGCAAGCCCATTGATGTGGAACTCCTCCGCCAAAAGCTGAATTTCAATCTGCAGCGCGCACTTCTTTTGGATCGTCAGTCCTCTGCCTCCAATGATTCCCTGGCGCTAGACCAGAACATTCAAAGCCTGCACGACTTTTTGCTCAGTCTGATTTCTTTTCGGGGAACACAACAGGAGTTAGGGCAATTAGTGCTGGATGCATTGGATAAATTGGGTCTGAAGGGCGCGGTTTATCTCCACGCCAGCGGCGACATTTTTTCTTCCATCGGTCCACTGACCGATCTGGAAAGCATGCTCCTGCAACAAGCGACACGGCCCTACCCGTCCGAATATTCCGCCCGCTACCTGTGGGGCTCCGACAATCTCGGCGCAATCATCCAGAACATGCCCTTGGCGCGGCACGAGCAATACCAACCGTTGGTGCAAATCCTGACCACACTATTTAGCGCTACCAATCAAAAGATTGTGGAACTTGCGCGACCGACCGTTACCAAGCTCACCCCGCAACGCCAAAACCCGCCATCCGTGGACTACGCCGGCATTCAATTGCACGGCTATAAACTGGAGTGCGCATTGGAGGATTTGGAGAACAGCAGTGAGCAGAGTCTTGCGAAAGTCTGCCAGCGCCTGCAAGAGCTTTCACTTCAACCCGACAAAAGTCCGCAAGAGCAACAGGCGCTACGAATGCTGCTGGATGACTGTATGAAAACCCGCTTGGCGATTTACGACCAGTGTCTGGAAATCCAATCCCAATACAGCCACATAATGGCGCAGCTGGGAATGAAGGTCGCGTTTAACTGACGCGCTTAACACGATTCCAGATAATCCACCATCAGCTGCACCGAGCGTGTACCGCGGAATTCGTTGACGGCGAGTTTATAGGCCGCAATGACCTTCTGGCAGTTGGGGTTCGGCCATTGGGCACGGTCGATATTGAACACAATGGCATCCACCACCATGTCCGGCCTGGAAGCTGGCGCCAACACCAGCTTCAAGTGCTTCTCACCCACTACCTTCTGATTGACCACGTGGAATTGGCCATCGAACACCGGCTCAGGAAAGGCCTGCCCCCAAGGACCACCCTCCTCCAACTGTTGCGCCAGCGCCAAAGTGAAATCATCCGCCTGAAGCTCACCATCGCTTTCAATAACCGGCTCCAACCCTCGATCACCGAGATGGCGCGCGACCACAGATGCGAAGGCCTGGGAAAAGAGTTCGAGATGGTGTTTTTCCAGACTCAACCCGGCCGCCATGGCATGACCACCGAATTTGGTTAAGAGACCGGGATGTTGCGTCGCGACTTCGTCGAGAATATCGCGCAGATGCAGACCTGGAATACTGCGCCCTGAGCCTTTGAGCGCGCCGTGTTCATCGTCGGCAAACACAATCACCGGTCTATGCCAGCGATCCTTGATGCGCGACGCCAATATGCCGATGACGCCCTGGTGCCAGTCCTCGCGATATAAACAGATGCCAGAGGGCAGTTCTCCCTGCATGGAAACCAGCATGGCTTCGAGATTCGCCGCTGCCTCTTTTTGCATCACCGCTTCGATAGCGCGGCGGTCACGGTTGAGCATATCCAGCTCCTGCGCCAACGCTTGAGCTTCTCCCTCATTGTCAGCCAACAGGCAGCGTATCCCGAGACTCATATCGTCCAGTCGCCCGGCGGCGTTAAGGCGAGGTCCGACCACAAAGCCCAGGTCCGTGGCGGAAATTTTGCGCCAATCGCGCCCGCCCACACTCAAGATCGCCCGTATACCAGGACACGCCAGCCCGGCTCGCATACGCTGCAACCCTTGGGCGACCAAGATGCGGTTGTTGAAGTCGAGCGGCACCACATCGGCGACGGTTCCCAAAGCCACCAAATCCAAAAAGGACGCGAGATTCGGCTCAGGGCGCTCGGCGTTGAACCAGCCAATCTCCCGCAGGCGCGTCCGCAACGCCGTCATCACGTAAAACACCACACCCACGCCGGCGGCGGATTTACTGAGAAAATCACAGCCGGGCTGATTCGGATTGACTATGGCATCGGCATCCGGCAATTGCGCACCGGGTAAATGGTGATCGGTCACCAGGACGCGTATTCCGAGAGCATGAGCGCGCTCCACCCCCTGAATACTGGCGATGCCATTGTCCACCGTAATAATCAGATCGGGTTTGCGCTGTGCCGCCACCTCGACAATTTCCGGTGTCAGGCCATAGCCGTATTCAAACCGGTTCGGCACCAGAAATTCTGTATTGCGATGGCCGAAGGCGCGCAGACAGCGCATCGCCAGCGCCGTGCTGGTCGCCCCATCCGCGTCGAAGTCGCCGACGATCATAATGTGCTGGTTTTCCTGTAGCGCCGTCACCAGCAGCGACAAGGCCGCTTCCAAGCCTTTAAGGGAAGGTTTGAGCAGGCGTTTGAGTTCGTATTGCAGCTGTTCTTCGTGAGTGACGCCGCGGGCGGCGTAAAGCCGGCTTAAAATGGCCGGCGTATTGGGGAAGGCTTGAAGGTCTGCTGTCGCCTGGCGGCGTTTGATCAATTTGCGCATAGTCTGGCCGAGCAACAAAATTGCTCGGAAGTTTAGCGCGATTTGCCGTGCTTTTCTTATGTCTTCAAACCTGAGCGTCTTAAGTCTGCAAATCCTCAGTTTTTAAGTGTTCAAATTCAGTGCGCCAATCGCTGATGCACTTGCGACAACTGCTGATCAAACCGCTTAAACAGTTGATCCAAGGTTTTGGTGGCCTCGGCATAGAAACCGCTCGCCTCAACTCCCGGCGCGTCCTTCAACAACTGCGCATCGACATAACTGAGAAAATCCAGAATGCGCTGCAAATTATCGCCGTCGATACCGGCCCTATAGTTGGGCGAGTCCAGACTGGTCAGGATTTCCTGGCTGAGTCCCTGTAAATCCTCGCGCGTTTTATTTACCGCGATTTCATCCTGGTGATTTGCAACTGTCGCGAGTGCGGTACCCAGCGCGCGCATCTGTCCCACATATTCCGCCAGAGTCAAAAGGTCGCGCCATTGGCTGCCACCGGGCACATCGTGCAGGTGATGTTCCACCGCAATTTCATCCACCAGCGCCAATACATTTTTAATCAGCAGCGTGTGTTGATGGATTGCGTCAGATACCGAGAGCCGATGCACGCTTCCGATCAAGCGAGTCCAATGTTCAACAATGGATAACCAATCGGCGTGCTGGTTCATCCATTCGCCCACGCCGTTGATTGCCTCAATATCCTTAAAGACTTGTTTGCGGACTTCGCTCAGGTTTTCTTCCAACGCCTGCTCGCCCCCCAACACCCCTGCGGACAAACCTCTATGCCGTTGCAGGTGCGTAATCAGGCGACGCATGGCTTGCAACCACAAAACACCCAGTATCTGTTTTTGACGCGCAGTCTGGTGCAGCATCATGCCGATCACCATAAATGCCGTCACCACCAATACCGGGATAATTTTGGTTATCGGGGCTAATTCACCCATCGAACGCCTCTTGTTTCTATCTGGACACAATTGCTCACTACGCAACCAACGGAGCAATTAATATTCCAGCCCCAAAATGATGATTTGGGCGCAATTAAAGGAATAAAAATGCGCCATCAGAAAATTTAAACGACACAATTTGGTGCAGACGTACGAGGTAATGCTCCTGAAGGGCTCAGAGCAATCAGAGAAAAGTGTTAAGAATGCAGGGAATGATTAGGAAAATGATCAGACCGAATATTCGATCTGACCATTTATTTAACGCAGCGCGCGCTTAAAAATCACGCGCGAATGTTGGAGCTGATAAAGCTTTTCAGGCTGGAGAGATCGTTGGCCAGCACCTGATAACGCTCATCGCGCGCTAACAGATCGCGCATATGGTGTGGCAGCGCAGGGTCACCCTCTGCGACGGCTTGCTTAACCGCTTCCGGGAATTTCGCCGGATGCGCAGTCGCAAGGCAAATCATCGGAGTGGAAGTATCGCGACGGGTTTTACGCGCAGCCTGAACACCGATCGCCGTGTGCGGATCCAACAGGTATTCGGTGTTTTCGTACACGTCTTTGATCACCGCAACCGTTTCTTCATCGCTCAGGCGATAACTGCTGAACAAGGCGCGCGCTTTATCCAGTGCGGCGGGAGCCAAATGCAGAGCTCCGGAGTTTTTGAACTCGTTCATCAAGGAATTGATCTGCGCACCATCGCGGTCGTACAAATCAAACAACATGCGCTCGAAGTTGCTGGATACCATGATATCCATACTGGGCGAGAGCGAATGTTGCAGCGGTTTTTTCGTGTGGTCGTTGCTGCTGATGCAACGGTGCAGAATGTCGTTGCTATTGGTGGCGATCACCAACTGGTCGATCGGCAAGCCCATGCGCTTGGCCAGATAACCCGCAAAAATATCGCCGAAATTTCCCGTGGGCACGGAGAAAGCCACTGGACGATGCGGCGCACCCAAAGCCAGGCCCGCATAAAAGTAATAAACGATTTGCGCCATGATGCGCGCCCAGTTGATCGAGTTGACCGCAACCAACTGTCTTCCAGCAGGCAAGAACGACTGATCGGAAAAGCTGGCTTTGACCAAATTCTGGCAGTCGTCGAAATTGCCTTGCAGCGCGATATTGTGGACATTCGGCTCCAGCACGCTCGTCATCTGCCGGCGCTGCACCTCTGACACTCGCTGATACGGATGCAAAATAAAAATATCGACGTTTTCGCAGCGACGGCAGCCTTCAATTGCTGCGGAACCTGTATCCCCTGAAGTAGCACCGAGCACCACCACTTTCTGTTGGCGTTTGGCCAAGATGTAATCCAACAGATTACCGAGGAACTGCAACGCGAAATCTTTGAACGCCAAAGTCGGACCCTGGAACAGTTCGAGCACCCACTCGTTGTGGCCTGTCTGCACCAGCGGCGCAATGGCCTGGTGGCGGAAGGTGTCGTAGGAAGAATCGATAATGCGCTTCAGATCCGCATCCGGAATCGCGCCGGCGACAAACGGAGAAATCACTTTGAACGCGAGATCTCTATAGCCCAAGCCCGCCCAGGAAGCGATTTCCGCATGGGAAAACTCGGGCAGAGTTTCAGGAACGTACAACCCGCCGTCGGTAGCAAGGCCGGTCAATACCACATCTTCAAAACCAAGTGCGGGGGCCGCACCTCGTGTACTGATATATTTCACAACGAATAACCTTGGAAAAATTAAGAGAGAGATTCCACCCGGATCTTCACCACTTTGTGGTGGATGCTGTCCAACTGCTCGATCTGCTGAATAGCTTCATTCATATGGCTCTCCCGCACGCGATTGGTCAGCAGAATAACCGGCACTTCGGTTTCTCCCTGCCAAGGCTGCTTCTGGATAAGCGCTTCTATACTGATGCCCGCATCGCTGAGGATTTGCGTGATCTTGGAAAGAACGCCCGGCTTATCAACCACGGACATGCGCAGGTAATAGCTGGTTTTCACGTCGTCGATCGGCAGAATGGGAAATTCTTTCAACTGCTCAAACCGTGTCCCGAGATAAGGAACACGCACATCCTGGTCCACATTCAATGTTCGGCTAATGTCCATGATGTCTGAAATCACCGCCGATGCCGTCGGCTCGGAGCCTGCGCCCGGACCGTAATACAAAGTCGGCCCAACCGCATCCCCTTTAATGACCACCGCGTTGGAAACACCGTCGACGTTGGCGATCAGGCGGCGCTCAGGAATCAGTGTCGGATGAACTCGCAGTTCCACCCCATTGTCATGCTTGCGGGCAATGCCCAGATGCTTGATGCGATAGCCCAGTTCACCGGCATAAGAGACATCCACTGGCGATATATTGCGAATGCCTTCGGTGAAGACCTTGTCGAACTGCAGCGGCATACCAAACGCCAAAGCTGCCAGAATCACCAGCTTATGCGCAGCGTCTATGCCTTCCACATCAAAGGTCGGATCCGCTTCGGCATAGCCTAATGCTTGAGCTTCTTTCAATACGTCCTCGAAAGCGCGCCCTTTATCGCGCATTTCCGTCAGGATGAAGTTGCCGGTGCCGTTGATAATGCCCGCCAGCCACTCAATCCGGTTGGCCGACAAACCCTCGCGCAGGGTGCGAATAATCGGGATACCACCTGCTACCGCCGCCTCAAAACCAATGCTCACTCCCTTTTCATTCGCCTTGCGGAACAACTCATTGCCGTGCTGGGCAATCAAGGCTTTATTGGCTGTAACAACGTGTTTGCCGTTGGCGATCGCGCGCTCTACCAGCTCTTTGGCGACCGAGGTCCCGCCAATCAACTCCACCAAAATGTGGACATCTGGATTGTCCGCAACCTCAAAAACATCTTTCGTAACAGGGATACCGTCGAGATCACAATTTTGACGATTCCGTCGGGCACCGATCTGAGCGATCCGAATATCACATCCCGTGCGCGCCGTGATTTCTTCGTGGTTGCGCACTATGACATTCACCGTACCGCTACCGACGGTACCCAGACCGCATATACCGACGTTGACAAGTTTCAAACTGACACCTCATTGATCACAGCCCCTGAAAATCGGGGCCCAAAAAGATACGCAACCATACTGGCGCGATCTAGGGCTGTCAATTGGAGGCAGAGGGAGGATGGATACCAAGGCACCGGAGGAGGTGCCTTGGTGAAGAGCGCAGGATCAACGGGGGATTAGATACCGACCATTTCGGCCAAGCGGGCAGGCTCGACATAGCCGCCGATCAACTGACCATCTTCAAATACCAATGCCGGGGTACCGCTCAGGCCAATTTTTCGGCCCAGATCGAATTGCGCGGCAACAGGGTTTTCCGCACACACGTTTTCTGGAATCTCTTCCAGGTTTTTCAGCTTGGTAATCGCTTCGTTGCGGTTTTTGGAGCACCAGGCAGAGGCGATTTTATTGTAGGACTTGGAAGGGATACCGGCGCGGGGATAGGCCAGATAGCGGATCTCGATGCCGAGGTCGTTATATTCCGCCACCTTGGAATGGAGCATACGGCAGTAGCCGCAATCCACGTCGGTGAACACATACATAACCTTCTTAACATTCCCTTTAGGGGAGAAAACGATCGCATCTTTTTTGTTAACCCCTGCGATCAACTTGGCGCGCTCTACGTTGCGCTCCTGATCGGTGAGATTCACGATCTTGCCGGGCGACAGTTCATAGACTTCACCCGCAATAAAATACTTGCCATCTGCAGTGGCATATACGACTGGACCATCTCCTACCTGAGTCTTATAAAGACCTGGAATCACAGAGGTTTCAACGGAAGTCACGGTCAGACCTGGCTTAGCGGCCTGGATTCCAGCAGAGATAGTCTGCTTCACTTGCTCCAAATTGGGTTCTTTTTTCGCTTCGGCGGCGTACGCACTGGCGGCCACAACCATACTCAGGCCAAAAATAGAGCGAAGAGCAATGCTGAAAGGATTTTTTTTCATAGGAGATTACTTCTCAATCGTTATGGACACCCGTGCGCAAGCGCGACGATCTACCGAAGACACTAGATCCAGCGGCCGGTTCCGTAATATGGCAAGGGTGATTGCAAGAGGCAAGTGGCGATAAGATTTTTGTGAATTACCGCCCTAGAAATGAAAAGCGGCCCAGAGGGCCGCTTCATTTGAAAGGGAATTAGTTGAGCTTCTCTTTGATACGAGCCGCTTTACCAGCCAATTCACGCAGGTAATAAAGCTTGGCTTGACGTACGTCACCACGACGCTTCACTTGGATATCAGCAACTTGCGGGCTGTGAGTTTGGAAGGTTCGCTCAACGCCTACACCGTGAGAGATCTTGCGCACAGTGAAAGAAGAGTTCAAACCGCGATTGCGAATCGCGATAACAACACCTTCATAAGCCTGCAGACGCTCGCGATCACCTTCGATTACGCGCACCTGAACAACGACAGTGTCACCAGGAGAAAACTCTGGCACGTTTTGTTTGAGCTGCTCGTTTTCCAGCTCTTGAATGATCTTGTTCTTAGAACTCATAGCATGCTCCACACAATATGTAGCTTCTCAGCTACCAATCAACTTTGCAAAAACGGTAATCCGCCAATTTATACTTCAGTATCTTTCGCTGCCTTATACGCCTCTAACAGCTCGTGCTCGGCAGGGCCTAACTGAATTCTTTCCAGCAAATCCGGCCTACGCTCCCAGGTTCGCCCCAGGGATTGCTGTAGTCGCCAGCGCTCTATTCGCTTGTGATCACCGCTCAACAAAATGGCGGGGACCTTCTGCCCCTGGTAATCCTCAGGGCGCGTGTAATGGGGACAATCAAGTAGACCTTTTACGAAAGAGTCCTGCACTGCAGAATCGGCATCTCCTAAAGCCCCGGGAATCATTCGGGTCAGCGCGTCGATCATGACCATGGCCGGCAACTCGCCACCACTCAACACATAATCGCCGATGGACCATTCCTCATCGACTTCGGATTGGATGAATCTCTCATCAACCCCTTCGTAGCGTCCCGCTATAAATACAATATTTTCCTGCGTCGCCAGCTCGGCAACACCCGCATGACAAAACCTTTTGCCCTGCGGAGATAAATAAATCACTTTGATCTCACCAGCACGAGCACCTTGATCAATCAGGTGCTTTCGAGCCGCTGCCGTTGCCTGACGCAACGGTTCAATCATCATCACCATTCCCGGACCGCCGCCATAAGGCCGGTCATCCACAGTTTGATGGCGATCTGTCGTGAACTGCCGCGGGTTAATGCAATGAAGGCTCAACAACCCCTTCGCTACCGCCCGCCCGGTGATGCCGTAATGCGTGACCGCCTCAAACATCTCCGGAAATAATGTTACTACCACAATTCGCATAACCCGCGCCGTTTGTTTGCCGGGTTAAAACTCCGGATCCCACATTACATATATTGCTCTGGCATCCAGGTCCACTTTCCGGACATAAAGATCGGGCACATAAGGCACCAAGCGTTCACGGGCATCAATGCTGTCAGGGCTTGGCCGAACCACTAATACGTCGTTCGCCCCTGTTTCCAGCATCTCGGAAACCACTCCCAATATCTGGGGGGCTCCTTCTTCCGTGATCACCTTTAAACCGATCAATTGATGCCAGTAATAATCACCAGCGGGTAGCTCAGGCAACTCAGCAGCGTCGACCTCGATTTCGGCGCGCCCAAATTGGGCTGCGATATCGCGGTCATCAATGCCTTTAAAGTGCACAACCAAGCCTTGTGGGCGAAGGTTGTACGCATCCACCTCTAGGGTCTTAATTCCTGTCGCCGTTTTGATTCGCCAGGGATTGTACTCTAGGATATTTTTTTCCGGCTGAGTGAAGGATCGCACCTTAACCCAGCCTTTTACTCCGAATACGCCCGCCAACTGCCCAACGACAATGCTTGTCGACGGAACATCTGCCATAAATTAAGCAGTTTTGGATTCTTTGATCAGCTTGCCAACTCGTTCTGACACTTGAGCACCAGTGCCCAGCCAGTAGTTCAAACGCTCAGAATCCACACGCAGTTTGACTTCTTGACCGCGAGCAATAGGGTTAAAGAAACCAATACGCTCAATAAAACGGCCATTACGTGCACTGCGGCTATCAGTGACGGTCAAGTGGTAGAAAGGACGCTTTTTGGAGCCTCCACGAGCCAGTCGAATGGTTACCATGAATGTTCAATTCCTATTAAAAGATTGACCTAACGCCGCAGCACTCACCGCAACGTTGAATAATAAACACGCTGTGCGGACCGCCAGATATAGGGGGTCCGCAGAAGGCCGCGTATTCTAATCGAAAGAAAAATGTGTGTATAGAGTTTAAGCACAGAGGCAGGCGAAATTTGCCTGCCTTAGGTCACAAACTGGAACTCAACGACCGAATCCTGGCGGCAATCCACCGCCACCACCCATCATTCCGGACAGGCCGCGCATCATTTTCGACATGCCGCCGCCCTTGAGCTTTTTCATCATCTTGCCCATTTGCTTGTGCTGTTTGAGCAAACGATTCAAGTCCTGGATATCCGCACCGGCACCCTGAACGATGCGGCGCTTGCGCGAACCATTCAGTATCTCCGGGTCACGGCGCTCAGCAGGCGTCATGGAGTTGATAAGAGCTTCCATTCTTTTAAATTGTTTGGTGACATCAGCCTGTTCGGCAATTTGCGCGATATTGCCCATGCCAGGCAGCTTATCCAACACTGACCCGATGCCGCCGAGATTTTGCATTTGCTGCAACTGGTCGCGCAAATCTTCGAGATCGAAGCCTTTACCCTTTTTGACTTTCTGAACCAGCTTCTCGGCTTTTTCCTTATCCAGCTTCTGCTCGGCCTGTTCGATCAGCGACAGTATGTCGCCCATCCCCAGGATTCGGGACGCCAAACGGTCGGGGTGAAACGGCTCCAACGCATCAACCTTTTCACCCATCCCCAGAAACTTGATCGGTTTGCCAGTGACGAATCGGACCGACAAAGCCGCACCACCACGGGCATCGCCATCGGCCTTCGACAGGATGACACCGGTCAATGGCAGCGCATCGTTAAACGCCTTGGCGGTATTGACCGCGTCCTGACCGATCATGGCATCAACGACAAACAAAGTCTCGATAGGATTCAGAGCCTTATGCAGATCCTGGATCTCTTTCATCAACTCTTCATCAATATGCAGACGACCAGCGGTATCGATGATCACCACATCCGCGTGAATCTTTCTTGCATGGGCAACGGCGTTCTTGCCTATGTCGATTGGCTGTTGATCAAGGCTGGAAGGAAAGAACTCGGCCGACACTTCTGTAGCCAGCGTCTCGAGCTGCTTAATAGCAGCTGGACGATAAACGTCAGCGCTCGCAACCAGAACCTTCTTCTTTTCTTTGTCTTTGAGAAAGCGCGCCAACTTGGCCACAGTGGTCGTCTTACCGGCCCCCTGCAAGCCGGCCATCAGAATAACTGCTGGCGGCTGCACCGCCAGATTCAAGCGCTCATTCGCTTCACCCATGACCTGGGTCAGCTCACTTTCGACGATCTTTAAGAACTGCTGGCCCGGGTTAAGCGCTCTCGATACCTCTTGACCCAAAGCACGCTTGCGCACTTGATTGACAAACGCTTTGACAACCGGAAGCGCTACGTCAGCCTCGAGTAGCGCTTTGCGCACTTCTCGCAAAGTATCCTGAATATTGTCGTGGTTGAGCCGAGCTTTGCCGGTAATGCTCCGCAAGCTACGACTGAGGCGATCCGAAAGGCTTTCAAACATAGGCGTATGAGTATCTCTTCAGTGGTCCGGATAAATTGGCGGGCAGTATATCGCCAAAGATTGGTAAAGACGACCTGCTACCAAGCCCTTGCCAAGCATCTGGCGCCCCTCTACCCTTGCTCTTTTGCAGCCTGTCCACCAAGAATCTGAGCCATGCCCATAACAATCGCGATAACTCTCTATAGCATTGCTTGGTTACTGCTAGTCCGAGCCATTAGCCGTCGCCGCACGCATTTCCCGGCGCTTTTCAATGGCATATTGGCGCTCGCTTTACTGGCGCACGGATTTGGGATCTATAAGCAAATGGTGATGCCAGACGGCTATCACTTTGCGTTTTTCAAGATATCCTCCCTGTTTTTCTGGACGGCCAACTTCTTAGTGTTGCTCAGTAGCCTACGCAAACCGCTGCACAATCTGTTTCTTGTCACTCTCCCGATTTCGATTTTTGCGCTGCTCAGCAGTCTCTATACTGAACCGGATGCCGCTAGTGTGTATTTAAAGCTGAGCACCAGCTCGGCAATACACATACTTTTGTCGATCCTCGCATACAGCACTATGATCGTCGCCACTGGACAAACGTTATTGCTGGCATTTCAGAACTACAAACTCAAACACAAACATCCAACTGGCTTGATCCGCCTATTCCCGCCTCTGCAAACCATGGAAAAGCTGTTATTCGAGCTGCTGTGGGTGGGTGAGATTTTGTTGACTCTGGTGATCATCACCGGTGTTTTTCAAATCGAAAATATTGCCGCACAACATCTTCATCACAAAATCGTCTTCACCGTTCTCGCTTGGCTGATTTACGCGATTTTGCTGTGGGGAAGACACCATCTCGGCTGGAGAGGAAACTCGGCGATACGCTGGAGTCTTTCGGGGTTTGCAAGCTTAGTACTGGCTTACCTGGGCAGCAAATTCGTTTTAGAAGTCATTCTCGGTATTAGCTGACCACTTGGTTAATGCCGACTCTCTCACATTCCTTTCAAAAGCTTTCAAAACAGCTCACAAATTGCTCTCATATAACCAATCGCTATAGGTTTTTTGGGTTACACCCTTAAATCGCTATGTTAGGCTCGTTCACGTTTTAACCAGTACACGAGCCAATACCATGAGCGGTTTAGATATTGAATATTTATTTGAACTTGCCAAACGCGATCCTGAAGAGCTGGAAAGCTGGCGCTTGCGCGAAATTGAGAAATTGATCAACAGCGCCCCCGAGACCTTACGCCACAGGCTTCGCGGCCTACAGTTTCAGATCGATTGCAAGCGACGCCTTCACCCCACTCCCATGGGGGCCTGCATTGCCATCAGCCAAATGATGATGGATTCGCTGCTCAATCTCCGACTTTCTATAACTGGAGAAGGGATTAGTCCGCTTAAACCAGCGCGAGCGCAGGTAATTCCAATGGGCGCATCTCGAAGTCAAATGTCTATGAGCGGCCACGCGCCATAAGCCGGTTCCTCGTACGGATGTGCACGCTTCATAGCCGCGACGACATCCCGCAGCACCGCCTCTTCGCAAATCATTTCCAGCTTGTATTCGCGGACATAGGTGAGCTGATTGATTTCACCTAAAGTAGGATTGCTGTGTGGCAGCGGTTTAAACTGCCCCTGCCCCAACGTCTGCCAAGCGCATTGCTCATAGCGTTCCGTTCGCCCCGCTCCCGCCTCAAACATGGCTGACTTAACGGTCTCAAGGGCATCCTCCGGAACATAAACAGCTATTTTTATCATTTAAACCTCACATGACCGGTTTAACCGTAAAATAGGCATCTCATTTATCCCATCGAGCAATCACCACAATTATGCGTTTATTTGTCGACAATCTGACCAACATTGATTTCAGTTATCTGTGCCCAAAACGTGGACTTGTGGGTGAAACCTGGCTCGCGAATGTGGAGCTCGCGGGAGAATTGGACGAGCAAGGCATGATTTGCGATTTTGGGATCGTAAAAAAGATCCTCAGAAATTGGCTTGAACACCGTATCGATCACTGCCTGCTGGTTCCTGCAAACAGCCCAGAGGTCAAAACAGATACGCAAGGAAACCAGCAACTCGCGTCCCTCCAGTTTGATAATTCCAGCATAGAAGTCTCTGCACCGACTGAAGCCATCACTCTTATAGATGTAGCGGAGGTAACCCCAGAGAGCGTCGCTGACTGGTGTGCGGCGCAAATGAAAAAGGAATTCGGCTCAACCGTAGCGCAGGTAAAACTCTCCTTTACTACGGAACATATTGAGTCTCCCTACTATCACTACAGCCACGGCTTAAAGAAACACGGTGGCGACTGTCAGCGAATTGCTCACGGCCATCGTTCCAAACTTCTGATTTGGCGCAACGATGCTTTATGCATGGATGCGATCCAACGTTGGGCTTCTTCCTGGAAAGACATCTATATAGCTACCGAAGAAGATCTGATTGCCAATGACGGCAAGAGCTACACCTTTGAATACACATCCTCACAGGGCTTTTTCCGTCTGAAGCTCCCCAAAACCTCTTGCTACATGATCAAAACCGACTCAACCGTCGAATTTATCGCCCAACATCTCGCAAATGAAACTGCCCGACACTACCCGGGAGATCGCATCCGGGTCAAAGCATTCGAGGGCATTGGCAAGGGCGCAATAGCGGAAGCACTTAATCACTAGCCCTCCGCATCACGGCTAAAATAGGCCTAGGCTATTGTCTCGATATGAACAATATACTTTTCTAATGAATGATAACGATTATCATTAAAGAAAAGGCGTTAAGGGGAATTGGTCATGTT
>JGI12383J13903_1000030_pt1 | contig 125143 bp, 101 predicted proteins | sample Passage237B_FD_13903 | JGI IMG/M metagenome (IMG submission 13903)
TCCAGTGCTGAAATTGTATTGGCGATCGCGGTCGTCAAGCTGATCGTCGTTTATATTATAGTCGTACTCTTCGTATTGCAGCTCCTCTGGTTTAGACTTATCATCTGGCAACCTGGATTCGTCAGATTGTTTTTCTGTACAAACATAGTCCTGCGCTACTGAAATGTTCCATATCCCCGCAGCCAGCAAAATAACCATTATATATCGCATTGTCGTCTCTTGTTTAATTTAAACTTACAACTGGTAAACATCAATAACTTTTTATTCTGTTCCGCAATGCATTATTGGGCGCTTTTTAGCCTTTGAATGAACTATTTTTGATGTGATTTTATTTAAGGACTCCAATGGGCGGTAGGGTGCGCTGCTTATTGAACTTAATTGAAGGATCTGAATTGCTGACTTAAATTCCGTTTGTGATCAATACCCATTATACTTCATCTTATTCTCTCTCTCTTTCTCTCTGGGCTCTTATATCTATCATCAATCTCTATTTATAGGCAACAAAAGGGGAGGGCTAAGGAGCTTATAAAGGTTGACTGGGAACTAAATGATTCATCCTGTTTTTATTAATGTAATTGAAAAAATTATTGTCTACTAAGAATTGAAATTATGGAGACTTCTGTATCAAGATATAAGAGACGGGTACGATGGATGGCAGCCTTGAAAGGTCTCGTTCTTATGCTGTTGGGTGGTGTTGCGTTGTTTTATCCGATTGCAACTATACTTACCTTTGTCATCTACGTGGGGATTACCACAATCATAACAGGTGTTATTATTACGATTGCGGCAATTGTGAATTACCGGGTGAAAGGCTGGGGATGGGCGCTTGCTGAAGGGATACTGGATATAATTTTCGGAATTGTATTGTTATCCTATCCGTTTATGACAGCACTGATCTTTCCAATAATGGTAGGGTTCTGGATATTCTTCGGAGGCGTGTTGCAGATATCTGCATCCATTGCTTACAGATCTGAAATGAAGAGCTGGTGGCTGGGATTGCTCTTTGGTATTGTTGCTGTTGGGTTTGCCTTCTGGTTGTTGTATACACCAGTATCTTCGGCTCTTGCACTTACCTATGTAATAGGAATCTTTGCACTGGTGTTTGGCGTGTACTATATCATCAGTGCATTTACACATAAGCGAATTGCTTATTAATTAGTAGAAATCAGGTTAAATTATCCAATTGGGTTGTAAGAACCTATAAATATAAAAAGGAGCTTTCAGGAGCTCCTTTTTATTTTATATGAACATAGCGTCAATAACTTAATCTGGTGCGTTGTCTTTTGTCTATAAACTTTAAGATGAGGCCTCCATAGGCGGCACAGGTAAGTACGGTAACGACGAGAAATCCAATAAAAGGAATCAGTAAAATCAGATGAAGTACCAGAAAAATAAGAATGGATATTCCTATCACCATCCATTTGCTCCAGTGGCGCTGTAATTTATAGCTGGCGTAGTTGGAAAGAGCAAGGGAAGTAATGACCAGTCCGCAGGTGATACTAAAGAGATAAAGAAAAAATAACAGTACAGCGATGGGGATTCCGATAATGCTTAAAAATAACAGGAAAATGGTTATGGGAAACACTACAAAATAAGCGATGCCATATCCCAGACTTTTTAACGGAGTTTTGGCCAGGAAAACTCCTGAGCTTTGGAAGGAAACCGGCCAGAGGTAGGTTAGCAGTACAAACATCAGGATGGCAAATAAACTATGCCAGATAAAAAACAGGAAGCTGGATTGGAAGGAACCACTTTTTTTGCGTTGTTGTTTCGCCAGGCTGTTATCGTATTCAAATTTCCCAGAGTGTACGTTGGGAGAAACTTTCATGGCTCCTCCTTCTTTCCAATAACGGACATTGTTGTTAAAACGGGCATCGGGGCCCAGGCTGAACCTTTGTGCTGTTATTTCAGCTTTTCCGTTTACGGCTGAATTTAGTGTCAGTTTTCCTCCCTCAACTTTAGTTAAACCATCGATAGGGCCGCTTAAGGAAATGGTCCCTCCTTTGATAATAACGCTCCCCTTTATAGTACCCTCACAGAACAGGCTTCCGGCATATACCGTGAGATCTCCGTCGATGGTGCTTCCTTTGCCTATGTACACTTCGTTTGCGAATAAGAGCACATCTCCTTTTATGCTGCTGTTAATGTTTACAATTCTTGCCGCAGCACGGAAATCGTCGTTCAGGTTGCTCTGAAGGTCTATTGTTTCGGAGACGGTTACAAGGTCCCCGTCTATATGGTTATCAATTGAAATACTTTGAGCTGCTGCGTAGAGATCTCCGCCTATAGGAGCTTTGATTATAAGTTTCTGGGACGAAACATAAAGATCTTTGGTTGACGGGGTGTCGATAACGACTACATCTCCTTTTTTAAAATCTCCTGCAACTACAGGATGAACATATTGTATAAGAACAATAATAAAGGTAAAGAGATAGCAGGTTACTATAGAAGAGGGTAGTTTCATCTTTCAATAACTTTTAATTAGATGAAAACTACACTCGAAAGGCAATGTTCAAAGGAATACTTATCCTAAGCCATCAGAACATGCTGGTATTTTTCAGGCTTTTGAAGGATGAGAGCAATCCCTTTGCTAACAGAATAGAAGGCATTGTAATCAATGTGTACCGGCACCTGAATACGTGCTTCCAGGCGTTCTTTTAACCCCCTCAGAAGGGCATTGCCACCTGTTACATGTATACCGTTGTAATAAATGTCAGAGGCAAGTTCCGGAGGACAGGTTTCCAGGGTTTGAACAATCGTATTTTCGATCCTTGAAACGGATTTGTCTATGACATAAAAGATTTCCTTGTGGTCGATTTTTTTAGTAATCGGAATTCCTGTTACAAGGTCTTTACCTTTGATGGTAAGCGGAGCGGGAGGGTTGTCGATTTCTTCCCGCACGGCCCCGATGCGGATTTTAATTTGTTCAGCTGTTTTTAACCCTACGGCAAGGTTGTAGTTCCTTCTGAAATGGTCCTGAATTTCTTCGTCAAAGGTGTCGCCTGCTGTACGGATGGAATTAAAAGAGACAATACCGGAAAGGGAAATTACTACGATTTCGGTAATACCTCCTCCGATGTCTACAATGAATTTTCCATCGGGCTCTTCAATGTTTAGTCCCATTCCCATGGCGGCTGCGAGAGGTTCGTAGATAAGGTATTTTTTTCTGGAGTTGAATTGCTCCAGGGCATCGCGCAGTGCTCTTCTTTCCACCTCAGTTGCGTAATAAGGAATTCCTGAAATAATATAGTCAAATCCTCTGAATGGTAGTCTGCTGGGAAATATTTTGTTTACCAGACCTCCTATCATTTTTTCTGCAGAGTGGAAATCGGCAATAACACCTCCCTTCAGCGGTTTTACTGCCTTAAGATTTTCGTGTGTTTTTTCGAACATGTCATAAGCCTCCCCACCAACAGCTTTAAGCGTATTGGTGTATTTATTCAGAACGATATAGGAAGGCTCTGATAATAAGACATTATTCCTGTCGGTCAGAAGAGTATTATTATTGCCAAGGTCAATGGCGAAACTTTTTTCTTTGCTGAAATTAAAATTTAACATATCGTAAGTACCCTATCGGAATAAATCCTTTTAACGGCGAATTTCTTTAAAGTGATGTCTTTATAGAAACATTATTTTGTTGAAGAAATGTAAAAATATATAGAAATACTAATTGTAAAACTTATATTTTTCCTGAAAATCGACATTTCCAGCGTATATCCCTTTTACTTTTTTGCTGTTATTACGTACAACCCTTAGTAAAAAAGCGTTACCCTGATTGTTACGATTTTCCAATCTGCTCCGCATTTTCCGAATTATAAAAAACTGCTAAAAAGGCTTATCTGTGTGGAGTAAGAGATGGAATGAGTGCAAGTGGTTATGCCTTAAGTGATTCGGTTGTGAGTGTCCCGTTTCTTTAATATGTCTGAATTGAGGTCTTTTCTATTATTCCTTCTGTATTTAATCTCATTTGCTGGTTATAGCTCGAGTCCTATCATTATTGGAGAAGATGATCCCGATAAGGAATATCTTTTTGCCGGGGGAACCATTGAGGTTTTTAAGGATACCAGTCAGAAAATGACGATCCGGGATATTGTGGAGTACCGTAATGTACTTTTTAAACCATACGACGGAAAAGTGGTTGCCAGTGAATCTAACGCCAAAGCGGATTATTGGGTGAAGTTTACCGTGATTAACAGGAAAGCGACTTCCGGCTGGACCATAGAGCTCTTTGATTTCAGAATTGACCATTTGGAGTTATATGTGCCGAATCCCTACGGTGGTTTTGAAAAGTATGAAGGGGGCGATCAGAGAAAATTCAGCAAAAAAGTCTTTCAGCATAAAAATTTTGTTTTTGATGTCAATCTGTTGAGAAACAGGCCTAATGAAATTTATCTGAAAGTCCGGTCAGAAGGGCCGGTTGGAATCATAGGAGTTATTCGTACTACCAAAAATTTCCTGGGGTATGCTGTAAACGAATATTTTTTTCTGGCCTTATTTTATGGAGTCATCATTGCGATGATCCTTTACAATATTACCTTGTTTATATCCATAAAAGATAAGGTTTATTTTTATTATGTGTGTTATCTGTTGAGTATCATTGTATACGCTTCTACACAAGATGGAATCGGATTTCAGTATTTATGGCCTGATATGCCTGGTTTGAACCAGTTCCTGCCCAACTTTTCTCTTTTGCTGGTTATTCTTTTTGTAATTCTTTATTGCAGAGCGTTTTTGCAGACCGAAAGAAAATCTGTCTGGTTTGATAACATGCTTGTTATGTGGGCATTTATACGAATGGGACTGTATCTGGTGAGTTTTGTGCATCCCGTGTTGTACAATCTTCTGTATCCCTTTATCGATATGATTATTCTTCTTTATGCGTTTGGTGCAGGGATTCATATCTGGCGACGGGAGAAGTATAAGCCTGTCCTTTTGTATATAATAGGATTTGGTTTTTTCTTCTTAGGATATACTTTCTATATATCCGATCATTTAAGAATCATACAACCTTCGGTAGTGTATGTATACGGACTCAATTGGGGCGTTGCGATGGAAGCTATACTGTTTTCTCTCGCGCTGGCACTCCGAGTACGACTTTTGTTGAAGGAGAAAGAGGATATGCAGGAGCAACTTATTTACCACTTAAAGGAGAAAGAACAGTTCAGAAGCCGGGTGAACAAAGAACTGGAACAGAAGGTGCTGGAGCGGACTCAAAAGCTCGATACCTTTGTATTTAAAGCTTCTCATGATATTAAAGGTCCTTTGCGATCTATTATTGGGCTTACCAAAGTGGGCGCAAAGGATGTGGAGGATCCAAAGGCAAAAGAATATTTTGAACATATTTTGAAAAGTACTACCAGGCTGGACCAGTTGCTTTCAGACCTGATATCGCTGACAAGAATCCAGCAGGCTACCATAAAAGACGAAGAAATTGATTTTAAAGTGCTGGTGGAGGAAGCTATTAACAGTTTTGCACATTTTGAAAAGTATAACAAAGTGTCGGTTTACATAGACATTAATGTTCAGGAGCCAGTAAGGGGAGATAAGGCTTTATACAGATCAGTGATTCAGAACCTGGTGGAGAATGGCCTGAAGTACAGTGATGTCTCTAAGGATAACCCATATTTTAAAATACTGATAAAAGCATCCGAAAAGCGTCTTACAATGATTTTTGAAGACAATGGATTGGGCATCGATTCGTCTTTAAAGGATAAGATTTTTGAAATGTTCTTTAAAATTGATTCTACCACGGAGGGCTCCGGTCTTGGCTTGCATATTGTAAAAATGGCGCTTGAGAAAATAGGAGGAAAAATAAGCCTGGAAACAGCAGAAGGAAGGGGAAGTACCTTTACAATTGAAATTCCTTTGAAGAAAGAAAGGGAATTGGTTTAAAATAAAAGAACAGGTGTTGTATCCTGTTCTTTACGTTTCTTTTATGTCTGAATCTTCCAGATTTCTGTCTTTTACCACATTGGACCCTGTTGTACCTGTATCAACCTTGTTATAGTCAATGGGATAGGGTAAAGATCCTGCAGAGCCATGAGGTTCGCCTATATTATGTATTCGGCTTCTTATTTTTCCTGTGCCCGTAAAATCACCCGCTTCTTCTCCTTCTCCGGTAGACAATCCGTTGTGCAACTCCTCCTCAGCATCTGAAGATGTATCAGCGTCTGTCATAAAATCACCAGCTTCTTCACCTAAACCTGAGGAAAGTCCGGGATGTGCTGCTCTTTCTTTTTCCTCTATAAGTTCTTCTATGTCCGGGAGTTTCGTTTTCATAATCCCTCCTTTTTATTATCAACAAGACCGGCAAGGGATAAATTTCATTTTTTTCTCTACCTGGAAGGGATAAGCTGAGGGATCGGATGAATTTTAACAGAATAGTTATCAGAGATCTTCTGAAGAGAAGCCAAATCGAATTGTAAGGTGTCGGTTAGTAATCTTCTGCATGGGTCGTCAGTGGTGAGATGAAAAAGATAGAGCTCAAAAACAGAATCTGTGGGTTGTCCGTTGCTTTTCAGTTCAAATTGATGTTTCCTGCACCCTCCGCCAAACTGGACAAGTACGGTTAATACATTTTTAGTAATGCCTGCAGAAAGGATTGTATAGTCCGGAGTTCTGTAATGCTCTGTTGGGTCCTGCACTATCTGTACAACAGGATATCCGCTGGTTTCCCCGGGAATAGAAGCGGAAGGCTTTTTTGTGCAAGCCGGTAGCAGGCTGGAAAGGAACAGTACAGTTAATAGTGATCCCTTTTTAAAGAGTACGTTAGGCATTAGTTTTTATAAAATTTCCCTGATACTATTTGATGATCGTTTTGAAGGGTGATTACATAAAGCCCCTCCTGAAGGGAAGAAAGATTTACTTCGTTGTGTTCAAACTTTCCCTTATACAGTAGACGTCCACAAATATCAAAAACCGTAAAGGCGCCCTCGGTTAATAAAGTGTTCAGATGAAGGATGCCATTGATCACGGTTCCTACACTTGCAGGCTGGGTAACAGATGTAATCGTTGCATTGGCTATAATCCAGTTGGAGTAATTGGCGACCCGGGTATATACTCCCGGCTGATTGGGCGCTGCACATTCGCCGCCCCAGCTTACTATTCCCGTCTGAATGGTTTTGTTTTGAATACTGTCCTTGAAAACAAGTGGTCCTCCGCTGTCTCCGATACAGGCATCTTTTTCTCCGGCAAGGTATCCGGCACAAAGCATGTTCAAAGTCACTTCTTCATGATAAAGGGCCGGACTGTTACATACCTCATTGGAAATGACTTTTACCTCAACTTCCTGTAGAGTATCGGCAACGGAAGAATTAGGCTGTGTATATCCCCACCCCAAAACCGTACTTGTTAGTCCGTTTTTGCTAAACGTTGTGTCATTCTGTTCGGGTAGTGAAACGGGTGTATTGTTGATGGGAAACTCCAGCTGAATCAGGGCCAGGTCTCCGTCTACAGTGACTGGATCGTAAGTGGGGTGAATAATAATTTTTTTTACATGGACTTTTTTGTAACCGGGTTCAGGTTCTGAAAGAGAATAAAAATCGAAAAAAACGCTGATTTCGGAAGGAGCGTAGGGGGTAGTGGTAGATTCGTCTTCCGTAACGCAGTGTGCTGCCGTAAGTACCCATTCTTTATTGATGAGTGTTCCTCCACAGAATACGTTGTTTTGAGGTGTTTGCTGACTGGCATAGCCAATGCCTGCCATCCATGGATAGGCGTCTTTACTGGCATTTCTTCCTCCAATGATTCTCTTTACCTGTGCGGTAGCGTTACAAACCATTGATAAGTATATCATAGTTAAGAGTAAAAAAGAAAAAGTTTTTTTCATCAGTAAATTTTTAGTCTTTATAATAGATAATTGGGGGTAAATTGTTTTTAAAAAATAAAAAGCAAAAGGTTGAGGTTACTCAGCCCTGGAATCTGTTGTTAGCAATTGTACTATTTTTTTATGTCGTTCTGTGCCGGTTTCACCTTCTTTTGCTCCCAGTTCCTTCCATTTTTTATCAATGTCGTCGATGCGGTCCTGAGAGGCAGGGTGAGTGCTTAGAAAATCAGGAATATGTTTATGGTCTTTTTCTTCTTTGATAAGTTTCTTGAAAAATCCTCCAACGCCTCTGGGGTCATAGTTGGTGTCGTAAAGATATTCCACGGCAAATTCATCCGCTTCCTTTTCATCTCCCCGACTGAATTTCAGAGAAAGTAATTGTTGACCAAGATTGATTAGATCTCTGTAATCAGAACCGAAGATTAACGATATAAGAATACCTGTTCCATACGATTCGGCAAGTTGTTTTACGGTGTGCCTGTTTTCTGCATGTGCTATTTCATGAGCTATTACTCCTGCCAGTTCAGATTCAGAATCCACATATTTGATAAGACCAGTGTATACATAAATGTAGCCTCCGGCTACGCAGAAAGCATTTAGGGTGTTGTCGTCCTGAATAATTTTTACAGAATAAGGAAACTGGTTTTTGTATTTTATTTTATCCGATTGTAGTAACTGATCCCGGATATTTTCCACATAAGCGTAAACTTCTTTGTGTTTTTCGGGGTCAAGAACAGGGTAGTCGGATGTACTTACATTGATCTGATAGGAAAATTGTTCTCCCAGAGTTTTATCGATGTCCAATGGGATCATTTCCATAACAGTATTGCAGCCGGAAAGGAAAATAACCGTGAAGACAAGCAAATACCACTTTTTTTGAAAAAACATTAGCGAGGTGTTTTTTAGGTTTAGTAACGTTTTAAACAGTTATAAATTTAGAAAAAATCTGTCAAGACTAATAATTCTTTTGTTTGGGCATAATCTTGTACCGGTTTAATTGTAATGGTTTGTATGGTAACAGGTTTAAGCAAGGGGGCGGATATAGCGTGAGGGGGACTGGCGTTGAGGTCGCGGTGGGGCTAAAAAGAAAAAGCTGTCTCGGAGAGACAGCCTTTTCATACGTTAGGAGTGTTCGTATATTAAAAATTATACCAGGATAACTTTTTCTTCGTGTTGAGAAAGGTCCAAACCTACTTTTTCTTCTTCCTCTGTTACTCTTAGTGGAGCAATCATGTTGGTGATGATAAGCAGTATGTAAGAACCTATGAAAGAGAAGGCAACCACGATACCAAGAGCGATCAGGTGAGATACGAAAAGAGTAGTTTCACCGAATGCAAGACCGTTTCCTGTACCGTTACCAGCGTTTACTGCAGTGTGAGCGAAGATTGCAGTAAGAAGCATTCCGCTCATTCCACCAACACCGTGGCAAGGGAATACATCCAGTGTATCGTCGATACCTGTTTTAGCTCTAAGTCCAACTACAACATTACTGATTAAGCTGGATACAACACCTATTACAAGGCTGGATGCGATGGTAACGAAACCTGCAGCAGGAGTGATCGCAACTAGTCCAACCACTACACCTATACAGAAGCCCATTGCAGAAGGTTTTTTACCTTTAACAGAATCAAACAATACCCATGCGATACCAGCAGCAGCAGCAGCGATGTTTGTAGTAGCGAAAGCAGAAGCAGCAAGAGGAGAAGCACCAACAGCAGAACCACCGTTGAAACCGAACCATCCGAACCATAGTAAACCCGTACCTAGTAATACAAATGGAATGTTTGCAGGAGAAGCTTCAACGTGTTCTTTTCTTTTACCAAGATAGATAGCAGCAGCAAGAGCAGCACAACCAGCAGAAATGTGAACTACTGTTCCACCAGCGAAGTCAAGAACTCCCATTTTGCATAAGAATCCTTCAGGATGCCATGTCCAGTGTGCAATCGGAGCATAGATTAGTATGCTGAAAAGACATGCAAACAGGATGTAAGAGGTGAATTTGATTCTTTCAGAGAAAGATCCTGTGATTAACGCAGGGGTAATCACAGCAAATTTTAACTGGAAGAAAGCAAAAAGTACTAATGGAATGGTTGAAGCTGCAGCCCAGGGCTTTCCGTCCAATACATTCTGGAACATGAAAAAGGAAGCAGGGTTACCAATAAAACCGCCGATGTCTTCACCGAACGCAAGGCTAAACCCAACTGTGATCCAAAGTACAGAGATGATCCCCATACAAATGAAGCTTTGTAACATGGTAGAGATTACGTTTTTTGGACTAACCATTCCACCATAAAAAAGTGCAAGTCCGGGCGTCATTAGAAGTACAAGCGCTGCGGAAGCCAGCATCCAGGCAATATCACCTGTGTCCAGACCTTCTGTTTCGATAGTTTTGGGAACTCCCGGGAAAGCAAATGCCAGAGCAGTAACAATCAGCAATACCGCAAATGGGACAATTGATAGTTTTTTCATAAGGTAGTTAAAATTTAGTAAAGGTTAATTGTGAATTAAAATTAGTAAATTTTCTGAAATCAAGTCAAAATTTTAGGAAAAAAAAAAAAAAAAAAAAAAACTAGTAAAAATCTTAATTACTACCTAATTTTTTAAAGTAGAATTTTTTCTAGATTAATAAATTCCTGAACTTCTGTTATTTAAAATTGAACTTTTTTACGAATGGGCTCTCTTTTTTAAGGGTTATGACTTAAAAAGTAGCTTTTTTTATATACTATACCTTAATTTTTAAGGTTTGTTTGAGGAAAAAATAATATTTGGTGGATTTTTGCCTTTAAAAAAAATACAATTTTTTCTTGTTGCAATATCTTTTTTATAGAGGGATAAAATAACTTTACCGGGATAGATCTTCTCTGGTTATAGTATATCAAAGTGTTTGATAGGTATTTAATTGAATTTCAGTGTGTTGTTTGGAGAGGTCGCTGTTTCCTGTATTCGTTTTTTTATCTGGTTTATTTATAAATAACAGATAATCATAGCCTTTTGCCCTGTAGGCCCGTATTAAAAGTATTTTTAAACCGAAATTTTTATGAATCCCAAAACGAAAACAGTCATAATACTGGGGGGAGGAATCGGAGGGTTGAGCGCAGCTCATGAGTTAATCAACAGAGGTTTTAATGTCATTGTGTTTGAATCCAAGGATATTCCGGGAGGAAAGGCGAGAAGTATTCCGGTAGCAAATTCCGGAACGGATGGCCGAAAAGACCTCCCCGGGGAACATGGATTTCGCTTTTTCCCAAGGTTTTACAAGCATATTATTGCTACCATGAAGGAGATTCCTTATGGAAACAATAAAAATGGTGTCGCAGATAACCTGGTCGATACGTCCCGAATTCAAATGGCAAGGTTTGGGAAGGAGCCTGTGCTGATGCCGGCAAGGTTTCCGCGCTCCCTGGGCGAATTCATTCAGATTCTGGTGGATGGGCTGGATATTAATCTGGGGCTCTCCACAGAAGAAAAGGCCCTGTTTGCAAAAAAGGTCTGGCAACTGATGACCAGTTGTAAAGAACGAAGAAAACATGAATACGAACGCATCAGCTGGTGGGAATACCTTGATGCAGACCGCCAGTCTCCCGCATATCAGAATATTTTTGCCAAAGGCCTGACTCGTACCCTGGTAGCGGCAAGGGCTGAAGAAGCAAGTACCAAAACCGGTGGGGATATATTCATTCAGCTGCTTTTTGACATTGCTAAGCCCGGGATTAGTTGCGACCGGGTGTTGTGCGGACCTACCAACGAAGTATGGATCGATCCCTGGCTTGATTACCTCCAAAAAAAAGGGGTGGATTACAGATTGAATTCAAAAGTGGTACAGATTAACTGTAGTGATGACGCGATCAGGAGTGTGACGATTTCCTGCAATGGTCAGGAACAGGAGTATGAAGCTGATTATTACATATCGGCTGTGCCTGTTGAGGTAATGGCCAGGCTACTCAATGACGACCTCGTGCGAATAGATCCCACGTTAACTTATATTAAAACGTTGAGCCAGAATGTGTCATGGATGAATGGTATTCAGTTTTACCTGAATAGCAACATAGAATCGGTGCCGGGTCACTCTATTTATATAGATACCCCCTGGGCTCTCACGTCTATCTATCAGTGTCAGTTCTGGAAAAATTTCAATATTAAAGAACATGGTGATGGAAAGGTGAAAGGAATCTTATCCGTAGATGTGTCGGACTGGAATACCCCTGGCATTTTATACAATAAAACCGCTAAGGAATGTACTAAAGAAGAAATCATTAAAGAGATATGGGAACAGTTGAAAAAAAGTCTGAATGTCAATGGTAAGGAAATTCTGAAAGACGACTATCTGCATTCCTCCTTTTTGGATCCCGATATCGTTTTTGACAACCCCATGCATAACGAAGAGCCATTGCTGATTAATTGTACAAATTCCTGGGATCTTCGACCATATGCTTATACGCAGATACCTAACCTTTTCCTGGCATCCGATTATGTGAAAACGAACACGGATCTGGCAACCATGGAAGGGGCCAATGAAGCCGCAAGGCGTGCTGTTAACAGTATTCTGGATAGTTCCGGTGTCGAGGCGCCAAAATGTAAAATCTGGGACCTGCATGAACCTGCATTATTTGCATTACTTCGATGGAGAGACTTGCAACGATATAAAAAAGGATTGCCCTGGTCGCATCAACAGCCATTTATTATAAAGTTACTTCATGCAATAAGGTTCTGGTTTTTTGAAAAGTCAGGACGATGATTAAATAAGTATTTTTTGTTCCACCTTTAACTCTTTTATTATGGATAAACTTTTAAATCTTGACGTGTATAGTCCTCTGGACTTAAGCTTGTTTGGTATATGTTGTATTTTCTGGTTTCTGGTTTACATCAATGTTATTGTCAACATTATCAGACATAAAGTAGTGGAAATTCCTGTGGCCGCTGTGGTGGCTAATTTTTCGTGGGAAGTGCTCTGGAGCTGGTGTTATCATACCAACCTGGGAGAACTCTTTCAATTAGGGTATCGAATCTGGTTTTTTATGGATATCTTTATCCTGTACAGTATTTTTAAATATGGTCATAAGCAGTTTCAGCTTGAACCATTCAAAAAGCAGGCAGTGGTCATTACCAGTTTTGGTCTTGCCTTTTGGATGATAGGTTTGTATTTCCTTATTCCTGAGCACGACACAGATGGTTTCGGAGCTTTTTCAGCCTATCTAATTAATACCTACATGAGTGCTTTTTATTGCTATCAGATTATTCGTCAGCCGGAATTTGCCATATCAAAAGTCAATGGCTGGTTTAAAATGATAGGAACAGCCGGCTGCTCTGCAATGGTTTACAACCACTTCTGGGATATCCCGGGATACAAAGGGTTGATGGCATTATGCGCCATTACATTCATTCTGGATGTGTTTTATATTTATTTAAAGTATAAAACAGTAGAGGAGAGAAATACAGAAGGAAAGTTGGAGTATGTTCTTAAAGTTTAAGACAAAAGTTTAAAGTCTAAAGAGTAAATGGGGTAAAAATAAGTAAATGTAGGATTTGTAGTGGCAATAAGTTTATATATGTAAGGAGGCTGTCTTAAAAGGAGGCCTCCTTATAGTTTAGTAGCATGTGGTATTTGTTCTTTTTAAATCAGGTGGTCCAGGTAAAACCACCGAATCCTTTTTTAGTAGCCGGTGTCCCTGGGTTTTTATACCTTTTAGGAGGGAAATGTTTGATTTACAGTGTGATTAAAATTGTAAAAAGTTGCAATAGTATATCCGGTAATTCGTTATTTTTGCAGTTCGGAATTTATTCCTCTCTGCTTACACTGGTGACGGGGGAGTCCGTCACCTCTTTTTCACCGATAAATCCACTTTTTTTAGCCCATTTTGAATCTTTTTGTGGATAAAACCAGTAATTAGAGGCATTGGTTTTAATGATAGGTATGAAGGAAACCCAGGCTTTTGATTATCAGCAATTTTTGGAAATACAAAAAGAAAACGCAAGGCTTAAAGAGCATATTTCCACTCAGGAAAATATGTTCGGGATGACCCTTCGAAATATGGGGGGACTGAACCATGAACTGAAGGTAGCCAAGGAAAAAATTAAAGAACAAAATCTTCTTTTGGAAAAAATTGTCTCTGACAGGACAATTGAGCTTCTGGCGATTAACAATCAGCTCAATGCTCTGTTGTATCGCGCATCCCACGACATGAAGGGGCCTGTAAGCACATCAGAAGGGCTGCTTAATCTCATTGAACTGACCAATGATCAGAATGAGATTAAGGAAATGACCAGCCTGATGCGGCTGACTCTGCGAAAACTAAGTAAGTTGCTCGACGGTCTTTCCTTCCTTGGAAGGCTGAAAACGGAAAGAAGTACGCTCACTAAAATAAATTTTGATACCTTTTTTTCAGACTTTACAGAAAAGCTTTACCAGAATCATGCACATCGTTTTCCGGTTATTCATACTCAGCTGCCGGAAACCAGAGACTTCTATTCCGATCAGGATATTTTGCATGTAATTTTCAGAGAAATATTTGAGAACAGTATTGTTTTCGGAAGAAGGGAGAGCCTGGAAATAACCTGTGTAATGGAGTTGTCCCACGATCATATTACCTTTTCTATTTCCGACAATGGTTATGGAATCAGAGAGGGGCTATTAAGTCTTGTTACGGAAATGTTCTTCAGAGGAAGTGAAAAATCAGAAGGCAGCGGGATGGGATTGTTTTTGGTACAAAGTGCAGTCGAGCATTTGCAGGGTGAGCTGTTTATTTCTAGTGAAGAGCGAAAAGGAACAACCGTTAAAATTGTAATGCCTAATAAATAAATGAACGATATCCTCTTTGTTATAAAGGGGATATCGTTCTGTTTTTCATCGTTAAAACTTTCCTCCGGCACCGCCTCCGCCAAATTCCCCCTCCCCAAATTTAAAGGCATCTTCCTGAGCGTTGTTTTTACCCATAGTTTCTACAATGACCAGTGCTTCAGCATCTGAACCGTTCAAAGCGTTTTCAAGATCATCTTTGTTGGCAGTTAAACCGAGCTTCGGTGTTTTTAAAAGGTTGTTAACATACCAGGCTACCACAATCATCAGGATTCCGGCAAGGGTTATTGTAAGCTCATGATGACTAAGACTGAAATAGTATTTAAATGTAAACACCGAAAAAGTCACCAGAAACATTCCCAGTTGTAGCAGTAGCCGGTCTTTATTGGTTACACCAAAATAAAGGTAGAGTAAAGGAATAACCGCAGTTGTGCAATAAAATAACCAGGCGAATGGTATTTGAGGACTAGAAGGATCGTTTTGAAGCACCGCATTTAGTTCTCTTACAACAAAGTAATTGAGAGAAAGATAAAGTGTTAGTAAGCTAAGGAATTCCACAACTTTAAAAGAATCTTTCCAAATGATGCTCTTTTCATTGTAAGCGTAGCTACGGACAAACCAGTAGATTAAAAAACTTGTAAGGCCAATCACAAAAGGACAAATGGCCTGTCCAATAGTTCCGGTATTGGATACAAGGTAGAAAATAAGGTAAATCAGCACCCCGAACGAGAGCGCAGTAAGCAGTCGGTCCACATAGCGGATGGCGAAAATGAGCAGAATGGGTAGCGAAAACGCAAGGATCTGAATGTGATGGTCATTTTCGTAATAATAGTCCGAATCACTTCGATTGATGACATCTATAAACAAAGAAATGAAAGCAATAGTGAGCCCCACCGTAGTATATTGTAATGCATCGTCTACACCGGCCCGGTACAGTTTTTTTTCTTTCGTGATTACTTCTGTTGCTCCTGCGGTAAGGAGTGCATAGATTAGTAGTCGAACTAATAATCCATTATCGAGTAAGCCGCCAGAAGCAGATATCAGTGTAATAAAGCCAAGGGATGCAGCTATTAAAATGCAGCTAAAAAGAAATAACCCTGTTCTGATAAAGAAATTAGGGGTGTAAAAGTCGCTGCTATACGTTTCCAGTATCTGTTGAAATGCAGATTCGGTTAGAACTTTTTTTTCTCTCCATACCTTAGCCTGTTTGAGAATGCTCAGGTTTTTAAGCGATTTTTTATTGTAGAGGATCATATTTTTAACAGGCTTTTATGGTTCTTGATAAGGAACACGGCTAAGGCACAGCTGCCAATAAAATAGAAAAATCCGACATAAATGATGTCCCAATATCTGTCGGTTTTTAACAGGTAGTAAAATAAGATGTAGGTGATACCTATGTACAGGTACAGTAGAATGAACAGTAGAAAGTAATAAGAAGCTAGTTTTTGTGCCTGAAAATAATAGTAAACCCCAATAGCCAGGAGAAGAGGAATAAACAGAAGATGACTGAGTTCTGCAAATAACCCTGCCAGCGTCGCAATGAAGAGAATATGGATGGCAAAGTTAAGATATGTAAAAGTGAAATGAGTTTTAAGATTGATTTTCTGCAGAACAAAAACCAGGGTAATTAAAAAACAGGCCAGCCCCAGAGCAGTCCAGATGTAGGTGTGGTCTGAAAAGTTGTCCAGTCCGTCGATTACTTCCATTGGCGTTACTGCAATGCCTGCCCAGCCGGCCAGTCCTGTAATAGCCATGCTTAATACACCTTTGTGGTCGAACCGGTAGGCCAGCAGGAAAAACAGGAGCGTAGGAAGTATCGTGGCTGTGCCATACTGCGTTCCAAAGAGGTTGTATTGAATCTGGGAATACGTTTCCAGTGATAGAAACAGCAAACACCCCAGCAATAGAACATAGTCGTTCCAGGGGTTGGTACTGCTTATTTTGTTAAAGGAAAAAGGCTCACTTTTTTTAAAAACATAATAAAAACAGGCAAAGCATGCAATGCCCAGTAAGGCAATAATGGTGAGATGTCCGATCGTATCAATATTCAGGTAAATGAGCATACCAGCTCCAGCTGAGAAAAGCAGTATGCCCAGGTATAAAACAGTCTTTATTTCCCAAAACAGGGAAAACAGCTTGTTTTGCTCGTAGTTTTCAAGTCTTCTCTGGTCTTCAGGGCTGATAAGTTGATCCCGGACCAACGTATTTATGATAATTTTTCTTTCAGGCATGAGAAAGTTTTACGATTTTTAACATGTTTTTGGAACGCATTTATAAATGTTCCGGTTACCAAACGTATGGAAGATAAGAAATTTAAAGGTTTGCAGGAAAGGCTTGAAAAATTATCGTGGCCATCCATTTATATGTTCAAGTTTATAGTGCCAACGCATAAGGAAGAAGATTTGGTGAATATTTTCGGAGGAAAAGTTACCGAGCGAAAATATTCTCAGAAAGGCAACTATGTAAGCATCACTTCTACCTTTACTGTTGAATCCAGCGAATCTGTTTTACGTTATTACAAAGAAGCCTCCCGAATTGAAGGGGTGGTAGCGTTGTAATTCTTTTCCTGTTTTGGTTCTTTTAAATAAAGAAAGTGAGAATATAAAGCATGTGCAAAAGCCGTCTTGGAAAGATGGCTTTTTCTTTTTGTTTAAGATGTTTTCAGTAATAAGCGAGGACGATTACAGGTTTCAAGGGTTATAAAAATAGATAGGGGACTAGTGCTGAAACTTCTTAAAGGAATAGTATTAACATGACCGATAGCAGGAATATACCTGAAAAACAATCCAAAAATAAGTGGCTGATCCTCGCTAATGTCGCATTTGGGGTATTGATGGCTACGCTTGACGGAAGTATTGTAAATATTGCCCTTCCTACTATAAAAACAGAACTTCAGGCCGGAAATGCGGTTCAGTGGATTGTAATCGCGTATTTCCTGACTACCACCGGCACTCTGCTGATTATGGGCAGGATTGCAGATATAATTGGCTCTAAGCCGGTTTATGTTTCCGGATTTATAATTTTTACAATTGGCTCCCTGCTTTGTGGTATAGCTCCAGGTATCTGGTATTTAACAGCTTTCAGGGTTGTTCAGGGAATAGGTGCGTCGATGTTGTTTGCCGTTGGCCCTGTCATTATAGCAAATGTTTTTGAACCTAAAGACCGGGGAAAGGCCTTAGGGCTGATCGGAACGATTGTCGCAACCGGCAATAGTCTCGGGCCTGTTTTGGGGGGATTTCTGCTGGGAGCAATGGGGTGGAAGAGTATATTTTTTGTGAATATTCCCTTAGGGATCATTGCCGTGATCATTACCATCCGTAACATTCCCGGAAGGACAGCGACGAAAAAAGAATATTTTGACTTTCCGGGAGCATTATTATTTCTTGCCGGTGCTGTCTTATTTCTGATCGGACTCTATCTGGGGCCGCTGGATGCATTTGGCTGGAATAACTCAATCGTTGTCTTGTGCATTATTGCCGGGATTATTTTTCTTGCATGCTTTTTGTTTTGGCAGAAAAAGGCACCGGTACCCATGCTGAATTTCGCTTTGTTTAAGCGTAAAAATTATAGCTATTCCATTATATCGGCCTGGTTGGCCTTTACAGCCACCGGGGCCAATTTTTTTATTTTGCCCTTTTATCTTCAGCAAATTCTTAAATATCCTCCTGAAACAGCTGGTTTTATATTGCTTGCAGGACCTGCAACACTTAGTATTGTAGCTCCTGTCGGAGGATTTTTGTCGGATAGAATTGGTCCGCGGTTTATTGCCACTGTCGGACTTTTAATTACAGCTACAGGGTATTTTTCCTTTACTTTTATTACGGAAAACTGGGACTGGCATCAGATTGTCTGGAGAAATGCAGTGATAAGCCTGGGATTTGGCCTGTTCCAGTCTCCCAATAGTTCCAGGGCTTTAAATGCAGCTCCCGTTCAACTTCGTGGAATAGGAAGCAGCATGCTTGCATTTATGAGAAACCTTGGGCTGCTCATGGGGGTATCGATAGCTGCTGCAATCTGGTATTCTTTCAGGAAAAAAATAGCCTATGCTGCAGGTATTGAGGAGTTAAGCACTCATGCGCAGGTTTACGGAATGCACTTTGTCTATTATGCCTTAACGGCGTTTGTACTCACCGCTGCCTTGTTATCCTATCTGAATATTCCGGAACATTTGGAGGAGTAAACTGAAATTACCCCAGTGCTTCGACACATTCTTCAAAGGTTTTGAAAATTTTTCCTCCGGACTGAAGAACCGCATAGTGAATCATCAGGTTTACACAGTGACCAAAATCTTCTATCTCACTGTATTCCGGTTGTTTGGAGATATCAAACATTTTTTGGGTGGTTTCCGGAATGGTACATTCAGGTTCTTTACAGTAGGCATAGATTTTTTTCTTTTTGCTAAAAGCCATTCCTATTTCGAAAGCCGTTCCATCATCCATGCAGGCCCCCCGGAAAGGATCAATGTTGGCGATCACAACATCCGCCTCTTCAATCATGTGTACATTCCCATTAAAGATCTGCTCACATGCCCGTTCAGGTTTGGCTGGATCAATCTGGTTGTCCAGGGGAATCAGCGCTTTGTGTCCTTTGGCGGAAAGGAAACGGTTTAATTTATCAAAATGCTCTTTGGCATTGTGCCTGAAGACATCAGGACCGGCAAGGTAAATATTCATAAGAAACGTGTAAAGGATCAGCTTTTTAACAAACTTGAAAACTAAGGATATTTTTTTAAAAAGACATTTCGATCCATCTCAAAATTGCAGAATTCGTAATCCTAAAAAGGATTTAAATGCCGGAGAATTTGCTTTTTCTGAATGAATGCCTGGTAGAATAGTTAAAGCTGGTGAAAATTAATGAGTTATTGCGAAGAGGCTACAGGACGTGTTGAAACAGTAAAAATTTATGTATCAACATTGATTACTTAGTTCATAGTTTTCTGTATTAAATTAATAATTTGAGGGGCAATTTCTACCAATTTGAATGTAGAAGAAGTAGTATCATATACTTCTCCAGGAAGTAGTGTCAAATCATAATTTAAAGAGTAACAATTCATGAAGCATACTTCTTTTTTTAAAAGAAGCAGTCTGTTGCTGGTGTTGTCGGTACTGTTTTGTATGCACCCGGTATCAGCACAAACGCCTTTGGTTTTGAATATCTACGCAAAAGTGCTGGATTTTCCTTCGTGCAGTCCCTGCCTCAATCCGTGCAACAAAGTTATTGTGGATGATATTACTTCGTTTGCTGTTGGGGATGAAGTGCTTCTTATTCAGATGAAGGGGGCAGATATTAGCTGGGCGCATGATACTACTTTTGGAGACATTACCTCTTATGGCAGTGCGGGGTTTCATGAGGTTCTATCCATTACTGCAATGGATGTGGCTACAAATCTGATAACGTTTGTTGATCCTATTGGTGGAAATTATACTACAGAGGGTAAGGTACAACTGGTAAAAAAGTTTGTTGCACCTGGTGATTTTACTGTTCCTGCAGAGGGAATCACCTGTGCGCCCTGGGATGGTGAGAAAGGCGGAGTTTTGTTTATGGAGATTAACGGAACGCTTGATCTTGTGGGCAATATTGATGTAACGGGTAAGGGGTTTAGAGGAGCTGTAAATCCTAACAGCAACCGGGATATTACAGAATGTGGATCAGGAGGGCCTCCGGGAGATGAATTTGCGAATGGGGTATTTTTCCTGCATGGGCAGCATCTTCAATGGGCAGGAAGGAAAGGGGAAGGAATAGTTGAATTCAGAAATCCTCAGTACGAACTGGGAACCGGAAAACTTGCCAACGGTGGTGGAGGTGGTTTGAATCATAATGCCGGTGGAGGTGGAGGGGCTAATATGGGAGCAGGAGGACAAGGAGGAAATCCCTACATAGGATTATCGAACGCCATTTGTGGTGTCATTTCCAATGGCTCTGGAGGAGTGGCATTGGACAGGATGGGTGGGTTGCGCTTATTCCTGGGAGGCGGCGGAGGTGCAGGACATGAAAATAACCACAGAGGAAATTCCGGGGGCGACGGAGGTGGAATTATTATACTAAAAGCCGATAAGATTGAAGGCAATGGAAATAAAATAATTTCGGATGGTTATATAGGATTCAACTACGATTTTATTCAGGGGGGATATGGCAAAGAAGATGGTGGTGGCGGTGGCGGAGCCGGTGGCTCCATTAAAATCGAGTGTGAAGATTTTGGAACTACAGAACTTATAATACAGGCAAGAGGTGGGGATGGAGGAAGTCTTGAAACTGCAAACCATGGTCCGGGAGGCGGAGGTGGAGGCGGCCTTGTGTGTTTTAATGCAACTTCTATTGCCAATCCTTTGGTAAAAGTAGTTTCGGAAGGAGGAAATCCGGGAATTACTATACCCAACTCTTCCAATCATGGAGCTCTACCAGGTAGTCCGGGGATTACAGGCTATTCCTGTTCCAGCATTTCTGTCAAACCTCCCAAAGTGATATTGTTTTCTGCAGGCAGCGATCAGACACTTTGCAATCCTGGAGAAGCCGTGCTCGATACCAAACTGGATAAAACCGGGACAACCTTTACATGGTACAAAGACGGAGTGGAGCTTACCAGCGAAAAAGATTCTGCATACATTACCAATCAGCCAGGAACGTATGTGGTCAGGGTAACTACGTCTAACTGCTCTTCCACCGATACTGTGGTGATTAAAAAAATAGGAGATGAAGTGCCGGTAAATCAGTATTTCTGTGATAATGCAGGACCGGCCGCGGTCACACTGGAAGTGGGAAATCCACAACCTTCTTCTGAATACGGATGGTACGCAGAACCAACCGGAGGTACACCGATACATGTGGGAACTAGCTTTACTGTATCCGGACTGACACAGGATACGACGTTCTATGTTGAGGATAATGTAAAAGTAACCACTGTTTTTGGTCCAACCGGAGCAGGTGCAGCTCAGGAGTATTATATCGCAGATGGCAACAATAATGATATTACTATTCAGGAAGAATTAAGGAAGTTCAATGTATATGCTCCCATAAAACTTAAATCGGTAGAAGTAAGAGCGGCCCTTAATACCGGAGGTTGCGGGCATAACAATACCTTTACAAGAAGCATCACTATTGAACTTTATCAGAACGGAATTGCTACAGGGCAGTCGGCAACCGGGACGATTCAATGCGATGTACCTACAAAGGTGGTGCTGGATTTTGATATTCCTCCGGGAGATAATTATGAGCTGCGCATTGAAGATATTGATAAAGGATTTTTTAAAATCAGTGGTGAGGAAAAAGAGTTTTCTATTCCTATGATCATAACGTTACTTCCTAACCATAAAAAATCAGGAGCATTTTTTAACTGGGCAATCGAGCACGGATCGTCTTGTGGCAGAATGCCGGTCTGGGCTAAAAAGAGTTGTCCTCTTCCCTTAGTGTTGTTATCCTTTTCCGGTGTTTATCAGAATGGTGTGGCCCATTTGTATTGGTCTGTGCTGTTGGAAAGAAATGTGGAAGGGTTTGTTATCGAAAGCAGCGGCGATGGCTTCACATTTGAACCCAAAGGTTTTGTTGCAGCTACCGGTCTGGTGAATTACCAGTTTCAGGAAGCTAATGGAGGCAATAGTTTGTATTACAGACTTAAAATGCTGGATAAAGATGGTACTTTCTCTTATAGTCCTGTTATACATATAAAAGGAGAAGGGGAAGACCTGATAACTACCTACCCTAATCCGGCTGCGGATGTATTGTACGTCCAGGTCCTTTCTTCCTATACAAAATTTGTCTGGATGGAAATTACAGATGTTGTTGGAAAACAACTGTTCACAAAGGAACAGGAGGTAACGAAAGGACATACCACCCTGCCTATGGACATAGCGTACTTGTCAACTGGAGTTTATTTTCTGAGGGTTATCAGTCCGAATGGGATTGTTGTCCGGAAGTTTGAGAAACAATAACATTCTGACCAGCCCATAGTGTTTTAGTAAAAAGAAGAAAGGGATGTCCTTTCTTCTTTTTTTGGGGGAGGAGGTTATGCTTCAAATCTTCGGAACACAGCAATGGCATTGTGTCCTCCAAATCCGAAAGTATTACTCATGGCTACATTGACCGTGGTTGTCTTTAAAGACCCCGTTACGATTTCAATTCCAGGCGACAGGTGTATTCCCGATAGGTCGTTGGTATTAATGGTGGGGGGAATGCAGTTGTCTTCAATGCTTTTGATGGCTAAAATAGCCTCCACTGCTCCTGCCGCTCCCAGTAAATGGCCGGTCATACTTTTGGTCGCACTTATGTGCAGCGTTTCATCTTTGAATAACCGGTTAATGGCGGCCAGTTCACTTGGATCACCAAGGGGAGTGGAGGTCGCATGGCAATTAATATAATCCACCTCGGAAGGTAGGATGCCTGCATCCTCCAGCGCATCTTTCATGGCCAGGTAAGCACCGACTCCTTCTGGATGAGTAGCAGTAATATGGTACGCATCTGCCGCAAGGCCACCTCTAATAATTTCTGCATAGATTCTGGCTCCCCGTGATTTGGCGTGTTCCAGCTCTTCCAGTATTAATGTGCCGCTTCCTTCTCCCAGCACAAATCCGTCTCTTGTTTTGTCAAATGGCCTGCTAGCTTTTAAATATTCCTCATTGTTTTCCGATAACGCTTTCATGGCATTAAAGCCCCCAACTCCTGCATCGATAATGGGCGCTTCGGAGCCTCCCGCCAGTAGTATGTTGGCTTTTCCTAAACGGATGTAGTTAAATGCATCGATAATTGCATTGGTGGAAGAAGCACAGGCCGATACGGTTCCGAAGTTTATTCCTCTCAATCCAAATTTGAAGGATATATAACCCGGCACAATATCAGAAATCATTTTGGTGATAAAGAAGGGATTAAACCTTGGTACTTTGGTTTTGGCATAGGCTAACACTTCCTCCTGAAAAGTCACAAATCCTCCAATACCCGAAGACCAAATAACACCTGCTTTGTCTTTGTTAAGAGTATCGAAGTTTATTCCCGCATCTTTTATAGCTTCCTCTGTACTGGCAAGAGCATACTGGCAGAACAGGTCCATTTTGCGAGATTCTTTTTTGTCGAGATAATTGAGAGGATCGAAGTGTTTGACTTCACAGGCAAACCTGGTTTTGAAATGAGTGGTGTCAAATCGGGTAATGAGGTTGGCTCCGCTTAGTCCCTGCCTGGCAGCACTCCAGAATTCCGGTATCGAATTCCCGATAGGGGTTACCGCACCCATACCTGTTATTACAACTCGTTTCATAGTGTGTTTTGGGGTTAATTATTGTAATATACTTACTAGTAAGTAAGTTATTGGATAAAATTTTTTTAATGATTGGTTAGCTCATTGAGTAGTGCATTTTTAACACGTAAGAAGCTTTCAGGCCCCATAATTCTGGCTAGTTGGGCGGCAGCCATAACGGAGGTGATAACCAGTAAGGCTTTTGTCCGGGCATCTCCTTTGATTATCAGACTTCCGTCCTTTTGTCCATCTTCCATTATACCTGTAAGCCAGTCACCGACCATGGATGCAAATGCAGTAAGTTTTTGCTGAATTTTTGGGTCAATGGTATCCCAGTCAGAAGCAAGTGTTCCTACCAGACATACTTTATTACTGGCCTGGATCTCATCATAGATAGAAAGAAAAGCTTCCAGCTTTTCGGACGCTGATAATGAAGCAACAGATCGAATAAACTGTTCTATTTTCTGAATATGCAGGTCGATAACGGCTGCTCCAAGATCCGATTTGGTTGGGAAATGGTAATGAATGGCTGCATTTTTTATGGACAATACTTTTGATATGTCTTTGTAGCTGAAGGCATTGTATCCCCTTCTTCGGATCAGGTCATCCGCAAGCTGAATGATGGACTCTTTGGTTGAACGCATTGGGTGAATTTCGTAATAGAATAAATACACTACTTACTAGTAAGTAAGTTAGTGAAATTTTTTAATTTTTTAACCTATTTTAAGAATAAGAAAAAAAAATTTAACAACTTGCTGAGCTATTGGGTAAATGATTCAAACGCCTACTAATTATTGGAAAATAAAATGATAATTTCCGACCTTTAAGGCTAGTTTAGCATAGAATGTCTGCACACATCAATAAAGAAATAAGTACAAAAGAAAGTTTTTCTGATCCCGAATCTTTTGAACGGATATTCAGAACATACTATGCTCAGCTTTGTCGTTCTGTTTACAGAATTGTTCAGGATAAAGATGTAAGTGAAGACATAGTGCAGGAAGTCTTTATGAAGATCTGGACAAAAAGGGAAGAACTCTCCATAAACCTCACGGTAAAATCTTATCTCTTTGCTGCAGCCTACAATAGCTCATTCAACTATTTAAAACAGCAGAAAAAATTTTCCGATTCCGAAGAGGAAACCTGGGTAAATATTGCTGGTAGCGAAAGAGCAGATCAGTCTCTTTATACAAGTGAACTGGATGTACACATCAATCAGGCAATCAATAGTTTGCCTCCTGCGTGTCGTTCGGTTTTCGTTCTGAGCAGGTATGAAGAACTTAGTTACAAGGAAATAGCTGAAACATTGCAGATATCTGTTAAGACCGTTGAAAATCAAATGATCAAGGCATTAAAGGTGCTTCGGGAAAGGCTGGCTCCATTCCTGAAAGATGCCATTCTTGGGTTAATTCTTTTATTAAATAATTTTTAAAAAAAATCAGGGGCAGCGTAGGGGTACTTTAAATTTCAATTGTCATAGTAGCAGATTGGCCAATTAATTAACAATGGAAAGAGAACATCAGGAACTTATTCTAAAGCACTTAAGGAAAGAAACTTCAGGTTTTGAAGAACAGTTGCTTTCCGAATGGTTGCAGGAGAATCCTTTCAACAGAAAGGAATTTGAAGAGTATGTCCGTACATGGGATTTTTCCGCAAGAGCTACAGTAGACTTTGAACCCGATGTAGACGCTGCCTGGATGAAGTTTAAAGAAAAGGCCGGCTTTGAGCCTCAGCAGCCAGTATCTCAAAAGGAAGCTAAAGTTGTTAAGCTCTTTGATTATACCATTGTGTTGAAAGTTGCAGCCGTTTTATTGGTATTTGCCGGCATAAGCTATGTATCAATCAAAGCGTTTCATCAGAAAGGTATTCAGGAAATATCTGTTGCAGCTGGAAACGAAAAAAGGGAATTATTACTTCCCGACAGCAGTACGGTGTGGTTAAATGCCCACAGCAAAATTTCTTACGCCGCAGATTTTGAAGGCGACGTTAGAAAAGTGAAACTCGAAGGAGAAGCCTTCTTTGAGGTAAAAAGAAATGTGGAAAAGCCATTCAGGGTTGAAGGCGTATCGTCTGTGGTCCAGGTGCTCGGTACCTCATTTAATGTAAAAGCAATTGCCGGTCAGGCAGAAGAAGTTGAAGTCGTTACCGGAAAAGTGTCTTTTGCATTAAAGAACAATGAAACAAAAAAAGTTATCCTGACTCCTGGCATGAAAGGCCGGGTTGATAACAACAATGTTTTATGGGAGCAAACAGAGGATCCCAACTCCCTCGCATGGAAACAAGAGAAACTGATCTTTGAAAACAGTACGCTTGAAGAAGTAGCGTCAGCTGTAGAGTCTTATTTTGGAACACAGGTGGAAATAGCTAATGCGGAACTGGCAAAATGCAGGTTTACCGGCACCTTTGAAAAACCTCAGTTACAGGAAGTTCTTGAGGTTGTTTCAGAATCCATGAGTCTGACTTCCCAAAAAGACAACGACGGCTATCTACTGGATGGAGCGGGTTGTCAGTAACGGATCTGCAAAGCGATGGAACTCCCTATAAGGTCGAGGCACGCAGTCTAAATCAATAAAAATTTATTAATTATTTTCACTAATGAGGCTTATTCAAATCCTTGTCATACTATTCCTTTGTCTTAACTTTTCCTTGCAGGCTCAGCCATCTTTGGATACCAAAGTTACCCTTAAGATGAAAGCAACTCAGGGAGAAATATTAAAAACCATTACTGAAAAATATGGAATAAGATTTTCCTATTCGAACAATATGGTTTCCCTAGACAAAAGTGTGTCTTTAAATGTACAGGGTAAATCGTTAAAAGAGGTGTTGGATCTTCTTTTTACAGACAATAATGTGAATTATACGGTGGTGGGAAATCAGATTGTGCTGAAGAAAAAGCCTGTCAAAAAATCTCCTGATGCAACCTCGGATATACGGAAAGGAGCCACGTCATTTGTGGTCGTGGAAAATGCCAACTCAATTGTAATTAACACGGTCACTACTGATAGGGTAGAGGACTTGTCTGAGGACAATCCCGACGACGACAATACAGAGGAAGAAAGTAGTGAAAACCTTGTAGAAACACTTCTTGTGTCGTCCGACTCTTCGGTAAAAGCACCTGTGCTAAAGGCAAAAAAGCCACAAGGGGATGATGTGGTAAGTCTTCGTAAACAGTACCTTCTTGAAAAGAGACGCCTGAGAGATGAATACCTGTCCAAACTGGATAGTATGAACGCTTCAGGAAACAAAGAAACCAAAAACAACTTTAAAAGCAGTTTTAAAACAATTTCTCAAAAGTTGAGAGAGGAGTTATATGAAATTGCCGATAGTATTGAAAACAAAACTTCTGTAGGATTATGGAAAAGAACCCCTGAAGGAGACAATGTTTCTGATTCTCTTTCTGTAAACAAAGTACAGCAACAACCAGACACTGCTTCATACAGAACAGTACCACTGGCGGTGAGCTTTGTTCCTCCAATCAGTTCAAATGGAATACATGCAGGGGATGTTGTAAACAAGGGCTCTCTGAATATTCTTGGAGGTACCTCCAGAGGAACCGATGGTTTTGAAGTGGGAGTCTTGGTGAACGTAGACAAAGATTTTGTAGACGGAGTTCAGATTTCTGGTTTTACCAACGTTGTCGGAAAAAGGGTGAAAGGAGCTCAGATTGCCGGCTTTTCCAATACGAATGGCGGTTACGCAGAAGGCGTACAGATCAGCGGATTTGTCAATACAGTGAAAGACAGTATGTATTGTGTACAGGTTGCAGGATTTGCCAATACTTCTGGCGGTAATAGCCTTGGTGGACAATTCTCCGGTTTTGCCAATGTGAGCAATGGATACATGTATGGTCCTCAGTGTGCGGGGTTTTCCAATGTAGCCAATGGTATGATTACTGGTCCACAGTTAGCCGGTTTTATTAACGTTGCGAACGGAAGTCAGAAAGGCGTTCAGGCAGCAGGTTTCATGAACGTCGCCAAATACAAATCGGAAGGTTTTCAGGCGGCCGGATTTATGAATACTACCGGAAATCTCAGAGGTGCACAGGCTTCAGGATTTATAAACATTGCCAAAAAAGTAAGGGGTGCTCAGATAGGTATCATCAACATTGCAGATACTGTTGACGGAGTTCAGATCGGCCTTATCAATATTGCCAGAAAAGGCTACCGCAGAGTAGAACTTTGGGGTTCTGAAGCCCTGCATGGGAATATAGCATTCAAAATGGGTGGTTCTAGGGCGTTTTATACCATCTTTGCCCTTGGTGCACAAATTAATGATGGGTCAATCAGAAGTGGTTATGGCCTCGGAGTAGGTACAGAATGGAAAGCCGGTGAAACCATTGTTTTAAATTTAGATGCTATTGCTTTTCACATCAATGAAAATGGTTTTTGGACCAATAAATTAAATTCACTGAATCAGCTAAGATTAAACGTGGGTATTGCATTAGGGGAGAGAACTACACTTTTCTTCGGTCCTTCCTTTAATGTAATGGTATCTCAGCTCTACGATGCGGACAAAGACCAATACGGGTCCAATATTGCGCCATGGACAGTATTTGATGAAACATACGAAAGCCGCGTCGAAAAAGGACGTAAGGAGAACACCAATGTAAAAATGTGGCCTGGATTTAATGTTGGTTTAAGATTCTGATTTTTATACACAACCAGTAACACTCAACTAAAACATTCTTAAAAACTAAAGCGATGAGACTAATTTTTAGCCTTATAATGGCATTGCTATGCCTAAACTTTTCTGCAAATGCACAACAGGTGACTCAGACTGTAAGAGGGACAGTGTACGATAAGCATCTTCAGTCTCCATTACCAGGTGTTAACGTGATCATTACCACTACAGACCCTCAAATGGGTACTGCAACGGATGAAAACGGTAAGTTCAGATTTGATAATGTTCCGCTTGGAAGACATGATATAAAAATAATGTACACAGGATACAAAGAAACTGGCTCTGCCAACATCCTTGTTACATCGGGAAAAGAAGTTATCCTGAATATAGAGATGGAAGAGGAGATTGAAAATATACAGGAGGTTGTAATTGTTGGTCAGAAAGATAAAGCGCAAGCCAACAATCAGCTTGCGGTCGTGAGTGCAACCAATCTTCGTACGGAAGAAATCAACAGGTTTGCCGGATCGAGACAGGACCCAAGCAGAATGGCTTCTAACTATGCCGGTGTTGCAGGGGGAGGTGATCAGCGGAACGATATTATCGTTAGAGGAAACTCTCCAATAGGGGTATTGTGGAGACTGGAAGGGGTCGATATTCCCAACCCGAACCACTTCACCTTCACGGGTAACAGCGGGGGAGCTTTCAGTATCCTGAACAATAACCTGCTTGCCAATTCGGACTTTCTTACAGGTGCATTTCCGGCAGAGTATGGGAATAAGACAGCTGCTGTATTCGATGTAAAGTTGAGAAACGGAAACAATGAAAAGAGAGAGCACACCTTTCAGGTTGGTTTGAACGGACTGGAGTTTGCAACAGAAGGACCTATTTCCAAAAATTCCGGAAGTTCTTATCTGGCAAGTTACCGCTTTCTTTCTTTTGAAGCATTAAATAAGCTGGGGGTAGGCTTTGGAGTAAATGGTATACCGCAATTCCAGGACTTTGCTTTAAAAGTTAATGTACCTACCAAAAAGGCGGGAACATTTACGCTGTGGGGAATCGGCGGTAAGAGCAGCATCTATATAAAAGATCCTGAACAGGAAGTCGACCCTGCTGATCCATACACGTTTACAACGGACAATTTTTCTTCAGATATGTTTGCTGCTGGTATTACCAATGTACATACCATCACACCTAAAACAACAGGTAAGGTAATTCTGAGTGCCTCCGGCAGCAGAATCAAAGTGGTAAGTTCTAAAATTTATGATACAAAGCCTGAGTTCTTTGAGTTTGATATTGCCAATACGGAAGGTCAATACATCGCCAATTATACTCTTACTCATAAGCTTAGCAGAAGAAATCTCTTAAAGGGTGGGGTTATTTTCAGGAGCATTTTTTATAACAATAGTTCTAAATACTTTGACGATGCCGATAGCTTGTTTAAACAAGGGCTGGATCAGAAAGGAACTACTGAATTGTTCCAGTCTTTTGCGCACTGGCAGTTCAGAGCCACTGAGAAGTTAACCTTAAACTCGGGGGTGTATTATCAACGCCTTGCCCTGAATGGCATTCAGTCGCTGGAACCGAGATTTTCAGCAGCATACATGCTTACGGAAAGAGACAGACTAAGTCTGGCTACGGGATTGCACAGTCAGGCGCAAAATCTGGTGTTGTATCAGTATCGCTTCTATGATGATAAGACAGGAACCTATAATCAGTCTAACAAAAACGTTGGTTTCACCAAAAGTGTGCATCTGGTGGGAGGATATCAGCGCTCGCTTACTAAAAACCTAAAGTTTAAGACCGAGGCGTATTATCAGCACATGTACAACGTCCCTGTGAGTATTTCTCATCTGGAAGGAGCAGGAGTCTATTCCATCTTAAATACTGGTGCGGAATATAGCTTCTATCTGCTCGACAGTACGGTGAATACCGGAAAGGGCAGAAATTACGGCCTTGAGTTAACGCTGGAAAGATACTTTGACAAAGATTACTACTTCCTGACCAACGTATCTCTTTTGAGGTCAGAATATCAGGGAGCTGATGGAGTATGGAGAAACTCTGCCTTTAACATTGGGTATGTTGTCAATGCCCTTGCCGGAAAAGAGTTTCATTTAGATGCGAATAACAGGAAGTTGTTATCCATCGACTTCAAAGTAACGGCATCTGGAGGAAGAAGAATTGTCCCTGTGGATGTGGAGGCTTCCTTACAAAAAGGTGAAACGGTATACGACTTTGATAAAGCCTATGAAAAACAGCTGAAAGATTACTTCAGAACGGATTTGAAGATTTCTTACAGACTTAACAAGGCGAAATCCAACCATAATTTCTTCGTAGCCGCAGACAATCTTCTTAATACGCAAAACGTGTTAACGCAGGATTGGGATAATAAAGCGAAAGAAGTGAAGACATACTATCAGCTTGGATTGTATCCTTATATGGGGTATAGAGTTCAGTTTTAATGGAGTGATGAGTTGTAAGTAGTAAGTTCTAAGTTCCTTTGTAAAACCTGAAGAGCAAGTTCGGAATCGTGAATTTGTCTTCAGGTTTCTTTGTATGAAGGAACTTATACTTTAAGTTTTTACTTAAAATCATTAATATAGTATGAAGAAATAGGTGAAAACTTTCAAATGAATACCTTTTAGAACACAATTGTACAGTTTTCAACTTTACATATACTTTTAAGCTTTTAACGTTCAACTTATAACTCAAAAATGAATCTCAGGCAGCTGATACGGCAGGGGGAAAATGAAGTGCTTGACTTTAAACAAACGATTGGGAGTGTTCAAAAGATTGCCAAAACTCTTGTGGCTTTTGCCAATACTAAGGGAGGCAAAATACTGGTGGGGGTGAGGGATAACGGAAGTATTGCCGGGGTGAAGCCTGAAGAAGAACAGCATATGCTGGAAGGTGCTGCTTCCTTTTTTTGCAAACCTGAATTAAAACTAACTTTTACGGAGGAAGTGCTGGACGGTAAAACTATCCTGATTGCTGAAATCCCTGAAAGTGAAGAAAAACCGCATTATGCCAAAGGGGAGGACGGAAAATGGTGGGCTTATATCCGCGTTAAGGATCAGTGTTTGTTGGCGAGCAAGGTGATGCTCGATGTAATGAAAAGCGATACCAAAGGATATAATGCCCAGATTACCATTGGCAAAGCGGAAAAGATTATTTTACAATATCTGGAACATAATGACAGGATAACCTTAAAAGGTTTTTGTAAAATAGCCAATATCTCCCGGTGGAGGGCTGCAAAGATTCTGGTCAACCTGGTCCGCATGAAACTGATTAAAGTGCTTTCGCATGAAAAGGAAGACTATTATACTTTGTAGGAAAGGTAAAATGCTCAAAGCTCAAAGTATTCAATAGGACCTTGCCGGAGGCACATGAAGAAATCAAGCCCAGACTAAAAACATTCTATTTCTATTGCCCTTTTTTCAACGATGGTCTGTCGGTAGACGCTCGACTTCACTCAGGAGTAAACAAAAAAAGAGGTTTTTATACAAAACCTCTTTAAAGGGAAATATACAGCTACTTAGCTAATTAACTATATATGCTTAGGCTAACTGTAGTTGTGCTTCGGATCTGCTTTTTAGATTGTTTAATGCGTATTCCAGTGCAACAACTGCATTTACTGCGTCTTCCGGAGCAGAGAATATAATCAGAGGAGCGTTATTGATTAAAGAAATTTTTAATTCAAGACCAGGATTTTTTTCATTAATAGATTTGATAAATGCTCCGGTCTGGTTTGCATCTTTTAGATAGAATCCCACCCGGTTTCCAAATCCGTTTCTCATATTGATGAAGGCAGGAAGATAACTTTCGGATGCAGGTAAACCAGCATAAACTACTTTTGAAATGTGCTCATTCGTGTTAAGATATTTTGCTATCTGCAATGCATTTTCAGACCTTCTGGATGCTTTTGAATAGATGGATTCCAGCTTGTGAATCAGGCTCAACGGATCACTTGGAATTTCATATTTATTGTAATTGGAGATTGTTTTTCTCAGTAAATCAATCAATGTAACTTTAGGAGAAACACTGTTTGCAACCGGCTTTAAAGCATTGTTCTCTACAGTAAGGTAGGTAGTAGCCTCTGGCGACGTCTTAATATTGAATTTTGACCAGTCAATGTTGCCTTCGATAATAACTGCCTGAGGAGTGTTGGGTGCATTATCGAAATATTCACTTGTGCTCTCAATAACGATGGAGGCTCCTTTGCTTAAAGGTTTGATGAAATATCCTGCCACACCATGGCTGTTATCTACCACTACAGGTACATTTTTTTCTTTAGCCGCTGCAATGATCCTGGCAAAATCAGGAATGATTAAGTCATGTTCACCGATTGTTTCCAGATAGATAATGCCTGTTTTGTCATCGATCAGGCTTTTGAACTCAGGTAGGCTGTACTGAGTTAAGGATTTTACGGTAACACCTAAAGCCTGAAGTTTGGATTTCTCTTTTGCCTGAAAAGTAGTTGGATTAACCGTTACTATATTTTGACCTTCGGAAAGAAGGGTTTTAAACAATAGAAATTTAGCTGCATGCAGCGATTTTACTACCAGTGCATTTGTTCCTCCTTCCAACGCTGCGATACGCTGCTCGAAAAAAGTAACCTTTGGATTGGTAGTTGCATAATCCTGGCCATAATCTTCAGTTTTTTCTGAAGGATTTAAATATTCTTCAAACAAATCAGAATTGTTTTCAGATAAGGTATATGGGTTTTTGAATGGATTTTTCATGGCTATTCAGGATTTAGTGATTACTTAATTGTTTACTCTATTAAATCTATAGACTAAATTAGGTTAAGATGCTGTAAATTCCAAATCCAGGATGAAAATATTTTTGATAAGAAGTAAGTGTTTCGGTTTAATTTGTTGATTTTGAGGTGAATGTATTTTATTAAAAAATAAAAAATTGTTTGAAAAAAAGTTAAAACATGGGTAGAATACCAGAAGAAATAACCCTATTAAGAGTTTGCAGTAATAAAAGTTGTCTGGGGAGATCACCAATACTATGAGACTATATACACTGAAAAGGGTTCAGATTTTACCGGTTAAAATGGATAAGGCATGGGACTTTTTTACGTCTCCTCATAATCTTTCCAAAATCACGCCTCCTTCATTGAATTTTAAAGTGTTGTCGAAAAATGATGAACCGATTTATCCAGGAATGATTATTCGTTACAAAGTAAGTCCTATCTTTGGCATTCCTCTGGACTGGGTAACTGAAATTACTCATGTGGAGAAGCATGTGTTGTTTGTAGACGAGCAGCGGTTTGGGCCGTATGCTTTCTGGCACCATTTGCACAAATTCAGGGAAGTGCCCGCCGGGGTGGAAATGGAAGATCTGGTCCATTATGCGCTCCCTTTGGGCCTTGTGGGCTCCATGGCTCATGCACTTCTGGTAAGGAAAAAAGTGAATGAAATTTTCGATTTCAGGTCAAAAATTCTTCCTCAGTTGTTTTGGGGGCATAACAGAAATTCGTAGAAAGGCTGGATTTCCTGTGCAGGTAAAACAATGTTTGAGATAATCTATTACTTACTTTAATGCGTCTGATACAACCTCGTTTGGTCCTTATCCTTTTTTTTCTCACAATATGGACAATGCGCTCCAGTGCTCAGGAAAGTTTTCATAAACTGTCGCTGGGTACGGGATGGGCGGGAAGTACATTAAAGGACAAGGTCATCTCCTCCTATATCTATAAAAAGAATGGTATTCCAATACTCTTAGAATACAATTATAAAGGGTATCATTCTTTCATGGGGGTAAGGGTGTATATGCTTTTCAATAAGTTGAAAACGGATGAAAATAAAGGATTTGCCTATAAGGGCGATTTGGGAAATTTTGTCCCAGATAAGATAAATGGCCTGACGCATAGTCAGGTAAGTTGTTTCACTTTTCAAACCAGAGGGTATGTCCTCGGCAGAATTTATATGGACGACCGGCTGAGTCTGGGAATAGGAGGGTTTGTGCAGTACGACCATGTTCATAAAAGATTTTTGGTGCTCAGCTATGAAAACAAATTGAAAGAAGGATTTTTTTCTATTGGTCCGCAACTGATGCCTGTCTATATATCTGGACCTCATGAATTTCAGTTTGCCCTTTCAGCTTCGCTACTAACCGTTGGAGCACGGAAATTAGCTCCGGATGAGGGGAGTACTACCAGGGTTTCAGGAACTTCTTTCTTAAAAGAGTATATGGGGGTGGAGAGCCGGTTGACCTATTCTTACAGTATTTCTCAAACCATAGGGGTCGATTTTAATTATATCTTCTATTATTATCAGTATTCGAAACCCAGAAAAGAGCAAATGGCCATTCAAAATCTGACTGCTGGCTTAAGTTTTATGTTTTAATGTTATTGACCTGTTCTGTGAAGCGATTTCAGATACATACATATTATTATAAAGTGGTTCTGGTGCTGTTCGTTGGAGTGCTTTCGTCTTGTGAGAAAGCTTTCATTGAACCTAATAGCGACTCTTCTCCGGAGAAAAACTTTGAAATTTTCTGGAATGATATCCATAATACCTATCCTTTTTTCAGTTACGATCAGGTCGACTGGGTGGCTGTTTACAATGCGACAAGACCTCTTGTAAATGCTTCTACCACAGACGATGAATTGTTTGAGATTTTTAAAAGTATGTTACGTCCCCTGCTGGATGGCCATATCGCATTAAAGAAACCCAGCGGGCAAACCTGGGCGAATGAAAGGCACTACGAATATTCATCGAACTACAGTTTTAGTCTGGTGCGAAGCAGGTACCTGAACAATAAGGTGTACCACGTGACGGCCCCCGGTTATTCAGATCCATCCCAAACCGATACCGTCATCAGATATGGGTTCATCAACAACAACTCTATTCTTTATTTCAATGTAGGAACATTTCTTACGAATCTTCCTATCAGGGATACATTGAGAAACATAGTGCAAAGAAATCCTCAGCTGAAAGGGATCATTATGGATGTTCGCAGCAATGGAGGTGGAATTCTTTCTTCCGCACAGAGACTGGCTTCTTATTTTACAGGCACTACTGAATTGTATGGGTATTTAAAAAATAAAACAGGCCCATTGGAAGATAATTTTTCGGAAAGTTATCCTCTCTATACATTGGGAGACGGACTTGGCTCTTATGGTAGTAAACCTGCCGCAGTGCTGACCAACCGCTTTGACTTCAGTGCAACAGAGCATTTTGTAATGGCTGTCAGGGATTTGCCCAATGTCACCACCATCGGAGATACCACAGGAGGAGCGTTTAGTCCCGTTATTCAGAGAACCTTGCCCAATGGCATTCAATACACTGTTGTATCAAGCATCACCACGGATAAGCACAACAGAATTTTTGAGAAAACCGGATTAGCTCCTGAAATTTATAAGGAGTTGACTGTTACAGATTTTCTGGCGGGAAAAGACCCCTTATTAGAAATTGCCATCGGGAAAATAGAAGAGTGAGCACTATTCCTGTATGGAGGTTGTTTTCAATGAAAAGAAGAATGCATTATGAACAGGGAAGATTTGAAAGAAGGGGTTTATGCAGGTTTGATTGCAGGTTTGTTTTTCCTTGTAATTCAAATGTTGTTAATGGCTTTATATCTAAAGGCCAGTCCGTGGCTGCCTCCGAGAATGGTATCGGCAATGATACTCGGAAAAGGGGTGTTGGAACATCAGAATTTTAACCTGGGAATAGTTTTGTTGGCAGGGATAATACATTTTGCCGTTTCAATCATCTATTCGCTTATACTGGTTTTGCTTATCCGCTACCAGTCACTGGCTACGGGAACCATTATAGGAGTAGTGTTTGGTCTGGTGCTATATTTTATACATTTTTATGGATTTGCCCTTTTGTTCTCATGGTTTAATGAGGGAAGAAATGTTGTAAATGCATTTGCTCATATGGTTTTTGGAGGCGTTGCAGGGTTTGTGTTTAAGGAGCTGCAAATCAGTTATCATTCAGAGTCGGAATCTAAATCTGATTAATAGTGCGTGGGGCTATTTTTGAAAAATGGCCTCACGTTGACTACTGTCGATACAGGGCAGAAAAACAGAAAACCGGCTACCCTTATTGGGTTCGCTTTTTACATCTATTGTGCCCCCGACTTTTTCCACAGAAGATTTTACGATATAAAGTCCCAATCCCGATCCGGTAGACTTGTCATGGCCCCGGTAAAACATAGTGAATATTTTCTCTATCACGTCTTCCCGAATGCCTATACCATTGTCCTCAATAGTAAGGGTGATGCCGTTGGCTTCATTACTCATGCTTATGGAGATCCTGGGAGGTTCAATAGTCTGCTTGAAATCAATACTGTTTTCTATGAGGTTATGTAAAATTTTGGTCAGAATAAAAGGATCATAATAAAGTTCCTTAAACGGCAGGTTCTTATGGAATTCGATGGATTCTCCGGATTTGCTTTTAAGGGTTTCAATGATTTCATCGACAAGTTCTTCGGCCATAATACGTTCCGGCTCCAGAATCTTTTGTTTGACTCTTACAAGGTCCAGAAGGTTGGTCAATGTACCGTTAAGCCGTTCTGTGCGGTTTTTGATCAGGTCGATATAGTGCAGAGCCTGTTTGTCTTTCAAATCCATCTCTGCCACCATCGTCAGCCCTATAATAGATGCAAGTGGGCCTCTAAGGTCGTGAGATGTTTTGTAGATATAGGTTTCAAGTTCTGCGTTGGTTTTCTTTAGTTCGGACTCGCTTTTTTTCAGGGCAACTTCAAAATCCTTGCGTTCAGTGATGTCTATGATTACTCCTTCAAGCGCCTTGGAATAATCGTCGTTCAGGACTATTTTCCCCTGTTCCCAGACCCATTTGATTGTTCCGTTTTTGGTTTGAATTCTGTATTCCACCAGATAAGTATCCTGTACATCGGTTGCCAGTTGTACCTCTTCACGAACTCTGTTCCGATCTTCGGGATGAATCAGGTCTTGGTAAGAAATAAGTGTGTTGTTCACAAGCTCGTTGGAAGAGTAGCCGGAAAGCTGTTGAATCCCTTCGCTGATAAAGTCCATGGTCCAGTTGTGGTCGAACTTACATTTAAAAACTGCCCCCGGAATATTGGACATAATGCCGGCTAGTCTCTTTTGATTTTCAAGCAGCTGGTTTCGTACTTTTTCCAGACCTGTTGTTTCTCTGGTTATAATTAGCACACTTGTTACTTCTCCTTCACTTGAAAATTCCGGTATGATCCTGCTGGAAAACGAAAGAAGGCCCTGACCTCCATGATAGTCGTTTTCAAACTCCATTGGAGATTTTCCCTTTATCACAGATTTTATCTGGTTCTCAAAAATTTCACAATTCCTGGGCGACATTCCAAGGTCTAGGAAGGTTTTCCCAATATAGAAGGATGGTGAATTAAGGCTTATTTTTCCAATGGTTTTGTTGATATAGGTAATCCTTAAGTCCAGATTAACTCTGATGATGTCAGGAGAGTTTTCCAGAAGAGTTTTTAATTCCTGTTCGTTTTTTAATCTTAAATACTCGTTTTTGGTCCTTTCGGTAATGTCAATGCTTAATCCTACAATGGCTACTACTTCATTGTTTTGTTTTATCGGGGTAACGATAACATGAAAATATTTTTCTTCCTCATGGACTAAGAGGTGTAGTTCTTTAATAATGGATTCCCCCTTTTGCAATTTTTTAAAGTCCGATCGCCAGGATTCAATAAACTCTTCGGAGTTGTTAAGCTCTATAAAGTTTTTCCCTTTCAGGTCTCCAAAGTTTTGTATGGAGCAATTATTCTGTAAAATGAATTGTCCTTCAGCATCTAACAGCCAGCAGTCATAAGGGGTACTTTCAAATGTGGCCTTCAGGGTTTGTTCGAGCAGGTCAAGTTGTTTTTTAACGAAATTATTTTCCGTTATATCACTGATAATAATAAGCCCACCTTCTATCTCCTGTCCGTTTCTAATTGGGAAATAGCGCGCATTATAAACCATATACGTATTGGTAGCCTTTGGGAAAAATATGCTGCTATTGGTAGAGACAGGGGTTTTACCTTGTAGCGTATCTGTAAACTTGGCCCTGATTTCTTCCCTGGAAAGCTGAGGTAATACATCAAAAACAAATTTACCCATGCATTCTTCTGCCTTAATGCCAGTCTTTTGCTCTATCGTTTTGTTCCAGAAAGTAATTTTTAATCCTGAATCAAAAGCTAAAATGCTTTCTGAGCTGTTGTTTATGAGAATCTGAAATATTTCTTGGTTGAGATTCAGATTTTTTTCTTCGGTCATATCAGGAAATGCAATTGGACAATAGCGTATTATATGCAATATAAATCCGAAAATAAAATATTTAGCTAACTTCTTTTTAATATAACATGGAAGATTTTTATGGGTTAGTAAGTTTTAAAGATATTTATAAGCATGAGTAAAAGAACTATTTCCAGGTTGCTGATTTGTTTCATTGGTAGTTTATTGGTTGTAAAGGGGTATGCTCAAACCTATACCACCAGCAATGGTCATGCGGAATTTCATGCAAAGGCCTCCTTAAACAGTTATACCGGCAAGTCCGATCAGCTAAAAGGTACTATTAATGTAGCAGAAAAAACAGTTCGTTTTTCTGTTCCTTTTCAAAGTATAGATACAGGGATTAAAAAACGCAATAAGCACATGCAGGAGCTTATTGAGACGGATAAATATCCTGATGCGGCGTTCGAAGGCAAAATTATTTCGGAATTTGATATAAATAAAAAAGAAAGTCAGAAGGTTACGGTAAAAGGGAACTTTACAATGCATGGAGCAACAAAGGAAATTACCGTTGAAGGTACGTTGACAGGAATCGGAGATCGTCTTACGGTAGAAGCAGACTGGAACGTCCTTATCACCGATTATAACATTACTCCCCCTAAAAAGCTGGGAAATAAGGTACAGGATGAACATACCATTCGCATTAAGGCAGATCTGGAAAAAAGTAATTAATTTTTACTGCACACCTATACAGCAAACCCCTACAATAGTTTCCCTGAAATAGATAGAAATGATTTCAACGTAAGTTTATTTAGAGGATGGACTCCCTCTTGTCAATGCTTATGGTTATTATTGTACCATGATCGAGAAATGGAAAGTACTTGCTTCAGAATTAGTATTCAATCACAAGTGGTATAAGCTTAGAAAAGACGTTGTACAATTACCTGATGGAAAAATTGTCGAGGATTATTTTGTAAGTGTACGACCGGAGGTTGTTATTATTTTTGCCGTTACTGAACATAAAGAAGTAGTTCTGGTAAAACAGTACAAACATGGCTCAGGAGAAATATTAATTGAATTACCAGGAGGAATTTACGATCCTGAAATGGAAAGTGCTGAGGAGGCTGCTTTAAGGGAACTCAGAGAAGAAACAGGATATTCAGGCAAGGCTGTAAAATTTGCCGAGCTGATTGATAATCCTACAAAAGATACCAACAAAATTCACTTGTATGGTGTGACCAATGCTGTCCGGACAGGACAACAACATCTTGATGAGACAGAAGCAATTGAAGTTTTACTGGTATCGATAGAAGAATTGAAAGAAATGCTTTTACAAGGGGAAATCAGGGTGTCCAGTTCTGTAGCAGGCGCTATGCTTGCCCTTCAAAAGATCTGCATAGATTAAATTTTTTAAAATACTGTTTTTAACATTTTTTCATTTTCATAGTTAAAACTTCTGTTCGTTTATCTTATTTGAATTCATTGTCAGTACTAAATTCTGTAAGATAAAACATTCCCATGTTTCAAATCTGAAACACACAGTGCATTAGTTGAGCTGGTGAAGGACACTGCTCATTTAATCAATAACATTTTAACATATATTATTATATGAAAATCGTAATGTTTTATCAATCACTCATATCTGACTGGAATAATGGAAATGCGCACTTTTTAAGAGGAATAATTTCTGAGTTAAAATCCAGAGGACATGATGTTAAATTATATGAGCAGGAAGGGAATTCCTGCATTCAGAATCTGGTATTGGAACATGGGCAGAAAGCTGTGAAGGAGTTTTATTCGTTTTATCCCGACTTAAGCACGAATCTATACAACCCTTTAAAAATTAATCTGGATACTGTTTTGAAAGATACCGACCTTGTGCTGGCGCATGAAGCGAATGATCCGGAGATGATTGCCAAAATAGGAGAAGTAAAAGCCAAACATCATTTTAAGCTGTTGTTTCATGTGACCAACCACAGAGTGGTAACAGATAAGGAAGCAATCGAAAAATATAATCTTAGTAATGTTGACGGGGTGCTGGCGTTTGGTGATGTGATCAAGAATATATTTCTTATTGAAGGATGGGCCAAAAGGGCCTGGGCGTGGCATGAAGCGGCAGATACCAGAATGTTCTATCCAAGAAGCAAGTCGTACGAGGGAGACCTCGTCTGGATTGGAAATTATGATGAAGAAAGAAGTATTGAGCTGCAGGAGTTTCTGATTAATCCTGTAAAAGAACTAAAGCTTAAGGCTAAAGTATATGGAGTGCGGTTCCCTGAAAGTGTTATAAAACAGTTTAAAGATGCCGGTATAGAGTATGGTGGCTGGCTGCCCAACTATAAGGTGCCGGATGTATTTGCCAAATACCGTGTTACGGTTCATATCCCAAGAAGGCCTTATGTACAATTATTGCCAGGTATTCCAACCATCAGACCTTTTGAAGCAATGGCATGCGGTATACCATTAATCTCTGCTCCATGGAGCGATTGTGAAAACTTGTTTTCTCCGGGAAAAGATTACCTGGTTGCCAGAACCGGAAAACAAATGGTATTGCATCTCGCTGCAGTGCTGAATACTAGTATCAATGAAGCCCTGTCTATTTCCGGACTTCGGGCGATCAATAAAAAACATACGTGTTATCACAGAGTAAACGAACTGGAAAAAATCTGCGAAGAAATTGGAATTGACAAATCAAAAATGTCTTCCAACCGACAGGAAATATATGTGTCCAAATAATCAACCCTGCCTTAGTTGAAAAGAGCTTTGGTAAAACGAAAGCTCTTTTTTTTGTCTATTCCTTAAGGCTAGTCAATAGTTTTTGAAAGTGTGCAGGAAGAAAAATTTTTTACAACAGGCTCATAAACAATAAGAGATTAAGTAAGGTTAGTTGTTTTGAAAAGAGAAAACTCCAAACAAAACATGAAAAAAATAAAGATCCTTGCAGGTTGTCTTAGTATATTATTATATGCTACTGCATGTAATTCAGGTAATGAGAAACAAGCTGCTGAAGTAAAGCAGGCTGCAGTTGAGCCAAATAAAGTAATGGATGTAACTACTATGGATGCTAAGGAATTTGTTCAGAAAGCCGGTGCCGATGGAATAGCTGAAATAGATATGGGAAAGCTGGCAGTAAAAAATGCCAAAGATAAAGAGGTGAAAAGCTTTGCCCAGACGTTGATCGACGAGCATACCAAAGTAAATAATGAATTAAAGAAAATTGCATCCAAACAGGGCATTACAATGCCAACTTCAGCAGGAGAGGAAAATGCAACAATGCTGAACAATTTGAAAAAGAAGACAGGAGCAGAGTTTGATAAAGCATTTGTAAAACATATGGTAGAAGGGCATAAGGAAATGCTCGAGCTTTACGAAAAAGCTTCTAAAGAACTTACTGATACAGAGCTGAAGGAGTTTGCTGCTACTAATGTAAAAGTCCTTCAGAATCATTATGATAAAGCAACTGCGCTGGAAGCAAAACTGAATGCCACCAGCAGTTCAAAAACAAATAAAAATTCTAAAACGAATTCAGGGTCAATGAAGAGTAATTAAAATATTTTTTTATTTTTCTTAAAACCTGTGTCTGAACGATACAGGTTTTATTCTTTATCCAGAGTACATTGTTTTTTAGCCTCTTCATATTCTTCTTCAGTAATGCGTTTAAGATGCCCCTGATCGTTTTCAATGAGATCTTTTATGTAATTTCTTTCAGGTAATTGCGTTGCGTGAATGGAGAAAAACAGATATTTTTTACCTATTCGTTTGATCTCTTCAAAATGCATCCAAGAAGAGATTTTATAGTAACTACTGTTGTTGGCAGTCTTTATATATACTGGAAAATTTATCATTATGGATCAGCGATAAGTAGCAATAAATTGACATTGACAAGGTTATTTTAAGGATTAAGTTAGTTTATGAATGTCTCTTTTAAAATAGGCAGAAAACAAAATTTAAACCTTCTACTGTTAAGTATCCTTCTGGGAATAGTAACCTGCTTCAGTAATGCTCCCGTTTTGAAAAATACGTTTACCAATTGGGACGATCCAAATTACGTTACTGAAAGTCCGTTTATTGATCTTATAGAAAAAGGTAAATGGTCTCCCTATTTCACGGAGAACCATATGGGAAACTACCATCCACTTTCCCTTATTTCCCTGTCCTTAGATTATCAGTCTGGCAAATTTAATCCTTTGCCTTATCATCGGACCAATCTGGTGCTGCATATTTTAAATACCTTCCTGGTATTTTTGCTACTTTACAGGCTCATAGGCAATAGTTATACAGCTTTTTTTACCGCAGTATTATTTGGTGTTCATCCGATCCATGCAGAATCGGTGGCCTGGATAGCGGAAAGAAAGGATGTTTTGTTTACGTTTTTCTTTCTCTTCGCACTATGGTTTTACACAGGCTATTCCAAAAGCAATAATTATCTCTTGTATGGTTTGTCGCTGCTTTTTTTTGTCGGAAGTCTGTTGTCAAAGGGAATGGCGGTGTCGTTAGCCCCCACACTGGTCCTGATCGATTATTTTTATGGAAGAAATCTAAAATCAGCCAGGGTTATTTTAGAGAAAGTACCTTTTTTCCTGCTTGCCATAGTGTTTGGTTGTGTGGCAATATACGCCCAAAGTCTGGGACCGGATACAGAGGGAATTCCTGATTACAATCTGTTTAAACGCCTGGTATTTGCAGGGTTTGCAAGTAGCCAGTACCTTTTGAAACTTCTCTGGCCGTATGACCTTGTTGCCTTTTATCCCTATCCCAAGGCCGAGATACCCTTTTCTTATTATGTGGCCTTTTTCGCTGTTGCAGGACTTCTGACCGGTATCGTGGTGTACTTCAGAACAAGTAAAGTGGTGCTTTTCGGGATCTTTTTCTTCCTGCTGAATATTGTTCTGGTGCTTCAGTTATTGCCGGTAGGAAGGGCGATTATGGCAGACCGTTATGCTTATATCCCTTCAATCGGAGTGTTTCTTTTGCTGGTTTATGCCATTGAACAGCTTTGGGTTAATTGGTCCTGGAAAGTGGCAGGAGCAACTTTGCTGACGATCTATGCTTTTGCTCTTGGTGTTTATAACTATCATCATGTTCAGGTATGGAAAGATAGCTTTTCGTTATGGAACTATGCAATTGCACACTTGCCTTCCGATGTTGCCTATAATAACAGGGGGGTAGAGTACAACAAAAACGGGGAATACACAAAGGCCATAGATGATTTTACCAAATCTTTGGAACTTAATTCCGCGCATAAGGAAGCGTATAACAATCTTGGTGTAGCGCTTTCGAATTTGGGAAGAAATAAAGAAGCGCTGGAAGCTTATACAAATGCGTTAAAGATACATCCCACTTATGTGAATGCCCTTTACAACCGGGGAAATGCCCATGCCAAATTGAATGACGCTGAAGCTGCATTAAAGGATTATGATCAGGTGCTAAGGCTGGACCCGGGTTATTTAGGTGTCTACAACAATCGTGGACTGGTTTTGAAAAGTCTGGGCAGGCTAAAAGAAGCTCTTGAGGATTTTGATACGGTTATCGCCCTGGATCCTTATAATGCCGATGCATACAGCAACCGAAGTCTTGTAAAGCTGGCCCTGAATGATGCCATGGGAGCAGCAGAAGACAATAAGAAGGCCTTGTCCATCAATCCTGGTAAAACAGCAAACTATCTTACGAGTGGTATTGCGAAATGTAAGATCAGTGATTTTAAAGGAGCATTGGAAGATTTTAACACGGCTGCTTCCTTAAATCCTTTCGATAAGGAAATTTTTCTTAACAGGGCTATCACTTATTATCACATACAGTCTTTTGAGCTGGCACTCAAAGACTATGACAGAGCTCTGGAGCTGGATTCTACCTACGGCGAGGCCTATCTGAACAGAGGAATATTAAATGCCAACACCGGTAATGCCAAGGCAGCGCTGAGCGATTATACCAAAGCCGCCCGCTACATTCCCCAGAACCCACTGGTATATGGTAATCGTGCTATCCTTAAATTCGCTACCAATGACTTCCGAGGAGTAATTGAAGATCTGAATAAAGCAATACAACTGGACTCTGCTTATGCAGATGCTTATTGTAACAGAGGCCTGGCAAAAGCGAATCTGGGCGACCGGACCGGGGCTATGAAGGATTATAACAAAGCTCTGGAACTCAATGCTTCATTCGGACTGGCCTATAACAACAGGGGAGTATTGCGTTATCAGGCAGGTGATCAAAAGGGTGGATGCGAAGACTGGCATAAGGCGCTTCAGTTGAATTTTGAAGGAAGCAGGGCTTTTATCCAGGCCTATTGCAAATAGCTTTTTGGGGGTTTTACTAAAATAGATCTAATTAGCTTTTGTAATTAAGAAAATAAGCCACAAACTCCAGTATCAACGTCTTAGCCGGAGGAGATAAATCAATAGAATTTGTTCTGAGGTGGGAAACAAAGTCAGACAGTAATGTATCAATCTGTAAAAGCTGTTCTTTGCTTTCCAGGTTTTTATGAAAGGAAATGTATTCTATAAAAAGATTTAATCGCAAAACCTCCGGAGATCTTGGAATATCGTCAGTATCCGCTTTTAAGTCCAGAAATTTTTGAACAGCCTCTTCCAGATCATGCTGGAAAAACTCATAAGGAGGCATATCATCCAGTGAAGAAGACATAGGTAATGTTAAAGAGCTGGTTAGTTGGTTTCAGGTCGGATAATTTCGAATTCAACCCGACGGTTAATTCGTTTATCCTCTTCTGTTCGTTCTTCCACTATTGGCTTCTGATTTCCGAACCCAAGCGCTTCAATCCTGTCTGGATTAATTTTACCTTTGTTGATGATGTAGTCTTTTATAGCCTGAGCCCTTCTCTGAGATAATTTCAGGTTAAGTTCAGAGTTTCCGTCAGAATCGGTATGTCCTGAAATTCTCAGTGACAGCGTAGGGTTGTCGAGAAGGAAGTTGACCACCTTATCAAGATCTGGTTGCATTTCCTGTAGTATCTGAGAGCTTCCACCTTCAAATTCGATAGAGGCAAATTTCCATTTGTTGTATTTCAGTCCAGGTGTGTGCAGATTGAGTGTAGTATCTCCATCCAGGTGGAATTTTTGTTCTACCCTAAAGAAATCTTCTCCCTGTATGACAAGCAGGTAGTCGTTATTATCAATCAGGTCAAATTCAAAAGATCCGTCAGGACGCATGTATTTAGGCGCTACCTCAATACCATTGGTTAAGTCAATAATGGAAACGATTCCTTTGTAAGGGTTTCCGGTAGTCGTGTCTATAAGGCTTCCGGCGAATTTGATATTGGCAGTTGGCTGAGCTTCCATTGGAAGAGGGAAGCTGTACAGATCCAGGTTTTTAGGGTCTATTTCATCTGTTTTGGCATAAAACAGGTCTTTAGACTTAGGATCTATGGTAAAGTAATATTCGTCTCCTTTGCCATTCACCAGTGGACCAATATTTTTAGGCTCTGTCCATTTTCCATTTACTTTTACAGACTTATAAATGTCCATAGTCCGGAAGCCGAAATCTGTAGAGTCCAGATCGCCAAAGTTCAGCAGCTGACCATTGGAACTAAAGTAAAATACATCATGCGCTGCATGGTAAAACGGACTTACTTCATTTCCCCTTGTGTTGATCATCGGTCCCATGTTTTGAGCAGGTGCCCATCCTTTGGGAGTTTTGTAAGTGAAGTAAATGTCAGAAAGTCCGAACCCTCCGATTCTGTCAGATGCAAAGTAAAGCGTATCTTCCGTGTGGGAGAGGGTAGGGTGGGAATCCCATGAAACGCTGTTTACCTGAGGTCCGAGGTTTTCCGGTACGGTCCATGTAGAATCTCTGAAATAGCTTACATAGATGTCACAGCTTCCCATACAGTCTCTGCAATCGTATTTATAGTCTTCTACAATACAACGGCTGAAGAACAGCGTTTTACCATCCCTGCTCAGGTAAGCAGAGCCTTCATTGCAGTGAGAATTAATGACGTTGGAGAAAGGATAAGCTTCGTCCCAGAACCCGTCATAGTTTTTACTTACATACAATTCTTCATTTTCCCTGATGGATAATTTGGTAGCACTCAGCTCTTTTTTTCTTTTGGTAAAGACAAGCAGGTCCTGTTCGGCATGATAGCTTGGGCCATAGTCAGGATATTTGTTGTCGTTTACCAGCTCACCCATATTCAGGAAGACACTTTTGGGGGGAACGAGTGTATCAATAGCTTTTCTATATTCTACAAGTTCGTAGTAATACTGAAGCGGAACATAGTATTCCTTTTTGTCCGTATTTAAGGTGTCGTAGTGTAAAAGTATTTTTCTAAGTTCCTTACCTCTGTGGTGTTTAAGGATGATGCGGTAAAGCGCTTTTGCTTTGCTGACTTTCCCGAAGTGTTCGTATAGCTGGGCTAGTTTCCATAGTAAGACAGTACTTTGGGAAAAGTTTTGTATGCCAAAGTTGCTGACATAATTTTCCAGAACAGGAAGCAACTCTGCATAGTTTTTCTGACTCTCCAGTTTCTGGATCAGCGCAAGTTGCCTGGAATCCTCATAAAAAGGGATTTTGTTGATATTTTTGAATTCAATGGAAAACGATTCTTCAATGGCTTTTAAAGAGTCAGGTTTCCCAAAAGATTTGATGTCTCTGGTAGTATAATTTTTTTTATTTCTCTGTGCAGTAGCAGTTTGAAAACTAAAAAAAATAAACAGGGTTAAGAATATGATTACTAGACTATGAGACCTCATTAAGCGCTTCAAATAAATTCTGCCTCAGACACTAACGACAAAGTACACGATATATGATATAAAAATCAAGTTTGGAAACGAAATAATTGGCATAAGGGTTGTAAACATTTAAATCTGCATGTTATTTTGTGAAAATCTTATAACTTGTGCCAACTTGGCAACAAAATCGTAAAAAGGGAAGGGATAGAAAATGAATAATAAAAAGAAGGAGAGAATTTCAATTTTTTTACCTAAGTTTTTAGAAGGTGATACCGGGGAAATGATACCCCTTTTATCCCCTGAGGAAGAAGAGGAACTGAACAAAGAAGGAACGCCGGACGAATTACCTATATTGCCTGTACGAAACACTGTGTTATTCCCGGGTGTTGTGATTCCAATCACTGTAGGGAGGCAAAAATCCATAAGACTTGTAAAGAAAGCCTACAAGGGCAATAGAATCATTGGGGTTGTCGCTCAGGAAAATGCAAGTACTGAAGAGCCTCAGATGCAGGACCTGTACAAGGTTGGTACAGTGGCAAAAATCCTGAAAATGCTGGTAATGCCGGATGGTAATACAACCATTATCATTCAGGGGATGAAGCGGTTTAAAGTGGAAGAGGTGTTTCAGGAAAATCCCTTTATAATCGCCAAAGTTAAAATACTGGAAGAGAATTTTCCGGATATCAGAAAGAAGGAGGTAAAAGCCTTACTTCAATCGTTAAAAGATTCCGCAAATAAAATCTTAAAGCTTAATCCTGAGATTCCTCAGGATGCCCAGATCGCTTTGAATAATATTGAAAGTCCTTCCTTTCTGACTCACTTTCTTTCTTCCAATCTAAATACAGAAGTTAAAGAAAAACAGAGCCTGCTGGAGATCAACGATGGTCTTAAACGTGCAACGCTCCTGCTGGAGTATATGATGAAGGAGATTCAGATGCTGGAACTGAAGCAGGAAATTCAAAGCAAAGTTCACTCTGATATTGACCAGCAGCAAAGAGATTATTATCTCCGTCAGCAAATTAAAGTACTGCAGGATGAACTGGGGTATGAATCTTCTGACCAGGAAATTGAAAACCTCAAGAAAAAGGTAGAAAACAAGCAATGGCCTGAAGCTGTGGCCAAGCATTTCCAGAAGGAGCTGGAGAAAATCGAGCGCATGAATCCCATGGCGTCCGAATATCCTTTGTCCATGAACTATGTGGAGTTCCTTGCAGACCTGCCCTGGAATGAATACAGCAAAGATAATTTTAACCTGAAGAGAGCCAAGAAAATCCTGGATGAAGATCATTTTGGTCTCGAAAAAGTAAAGGAAAGAATTATAGAATACCTGGCCGTTCTGAAGTTGAAAAACAACATGAAGGCGCCAATTCTTTGTTTATATGGCCCTCCAGGCGTTGGAAAAACCTCTTTAGGAAAATCGATTGCTAAGGCTCTGAATAGAAAATATGTCAGAATGTCATTAGGTGGGGTGAAGGATGAGGCAGAAATTCGGGGCCACAGAAAAACCTATGTGGGGGCAATGCCCGGAAGAATTATCTATAACATTAAGAAAGTACAGTCTTCCAATCCTGTCTTCATTCTGGATGAAATCGATAAGATAGGGTCAGATTTCAGAGGAGACCCTTCTTCTGCATTACTTGAAGTACTTGATCCGGAGCAAAATTCTACGTTTGTTGATAATTATCTTGAAGTAGAATACGATCTGTCAAAAATCTTATTTATTGCCACTGCCAATTCCCTTGATACAATTCATCCTGCTCTTCTGGACAGGATGGAAATTATCGAAATCAACGGGTATACATTGGAGGAAAAGGCGCACATTGCCAAGGACTATCTGATTCCGAAACAAAAAGAGGAGCATGGGCTGAAGGAGGAAGACGTACAGTTCAGCAAAAAGGCAATTATTAAAATAATTGAAGATTATACCAGAGAATCCGGTGTTCGGAACCTGAACAGGAAAATCGGTGCTGTGGTCAGAGGGGTGGCAAAATCTGTGGCCATGGAAGAGAAATACAATAAGCTCCTTGAACCTGAAGATATAGTCAAATTGCTTGGCCCTGAGGATTTTGAACGGGAAATTTATCAGGATAATGAGTTGGCGGGAATTGTTACCGGTCTGGCATGGACTTCCCATGGTGGGGAGATATTGTTTATCGAATCCAGCCTCAATAAAGGAAAAGGGAAGGTTATTTTGTCAGGTCAGCTGGGCGACGTCATGAAAGAGTCTGCAACGGCTGCATTGTCGTATCTGAAAGCCAATGCGGAGAAACTGGGTATAAATTATAAGATTTTTGACCACTACGACCTGCATATTCATGTGCCTGCAGGAGCAGTGCCCAAAGACGGACCATCTGCCGGTATTACGATATTCACCTCTCTGGCTTCAATCTTTACACAAAGAAAAGTGAAGAGAAATATCGCTATGACAGGAGAAATAACCCTGAGGGGAATCGTGTTGCCTGTAGGTGGGATCAAAGAAAAGATACTGGCAGCGAAAAGGGCTGGAATAAAGGAGATTATCCTTTCTTCAAAGAACAGAAAAGATATACTGGAGATTAAACCAGAGTACATTAAAGACCTGACCATTCATTATGTTGACAATGTAGATCAGGTGCTTGAGATTGCTCTGCTTAAAACAAAGGTAAAAAAGCCAATAGATCTTTCTATTATTGAGACGCCCTACCCGGGAGATGGCAAAATGTCGAAAATTGAAATAAACTAAATTATTGTTCGTTTATGGACAGAATAATTTTTTAAAGTAAATGACAATAAAGCTAGAATCGCTCTTTTTAATAGTTTTTGGATTTTCATATACTATTGCCAATGCACAATTGGGGGGCAGAGCATCTTATCAGTTTCTTAATGTTCCGGTTAATTCCAGAGTTGCAGGACTAGGAGGTATCAATGTTTCACAACCGGGAGTCGACGTTAATCTGATCACTCAAAATCCTGCAACGCTTTCGGACACTCTTCGAAACAACCTTTCCATTAATTATTTGCCTTATCTGGCAGACATCAATGCAACCATGGTAAATTATGCCTTCAATGCGGGTAATACCGGTCTCTGGGGGGTAGGAATGCGTTATTTTAACTATGGTACGTTTAGCGGAGCAGATCTTGCCGGAAACAGCACAGGTGATTTCAAATCCAAAGAATATGTGTTTAGTGTAGCCAAGGCGCACACCGTCAACCATTTTACATTAGGGGCTTCTTTGAATATGGCATTTTCTCAGATAGGTGCCTATAATTCTGCGGCACTGCTTGCAGACCTGGGGGGAATATTCAAACACCCGGAGAAAGACTGGGCTATCGGACTTGTCTTTAAAAATCTGGGAGTGCCTTTTAAAAAGTATGTAAAAGGAGAAACCGTGGACCTTCCTGCCGATGTGCAATTAGGAACCAGTTTTAAACCAGAGCACATGCCTGTAAGAATGTCGCTGACAGCACATCATCTTCATAAATGGGATATTGTGTACGACAATCCAAATCAGAAAACTAAAGTAGATCTGAACGGTAATGTTATTAAAGAGCGTGTTTCATTTGGCTCTAAATTACTGTGTCATTTTGCCGTAGGAGCTGAATTTCTGATGTCTAAGAATTTTCAGTTAAGAGCCGGATATAACTTTTTAAGGAGAAAAGAATTAGTAGAAGAAAGTAGATCTGGTGGTGCCGGACTTTCCCTCGGAGGAATGATCAGAATAAAATATTTTGAATTTGCCTATACAAGATCATTTTATTATATCGGAACGGGAACAAACCATTTTACTCTAACTACAGATTTTAACAGGATATTAAAAAAGAGGATCGGATGATTGATAATAACAGCTATTTAACTCCAAGACAAATTGTAGAGGAGCTTGATAAATATATTATAGGTCAGCACGAAGCAAAGAGAAATGTTGCTATAGCCTTAAGAAACAGGTGGAGGAGAATGAATGCCGCACCCGAACTGCAGAAAGAGATTGTTCCTAACAATATACTGATGATCGGAGCAACGGGGGTGGGAAAAACGGAAATAGCCAGACGGCTTGCTAAAGTGGCAGATGCACCTTTTACAAAAGTGGAGGCTTCTAAATTTACAGAAGTAGGCTACGTTGGAAGAGATGTGGAAAGCATGGTGCGCGACCTGGTAGAGCAGTCGGTAAACATGGTCAAAGCACGTAAAAAAGAGGCGGTAAAAGCCAAGGCGGCTCAGAGCGTGGAAGATATTATCCTTGATGCCCTGATTCCACCTTTGAAAAAGACCAATACTTCAGGAATATTTACCGGAGAAGTTCCTTCTTCTTCTTCCGACGAAGAGCAGGAGCTAAACGAACGCACCAGGGAAAAGTTTAGAGAGAAGATCAAATCCGGTGAGCTGGATGAAAGAAAAATTGAAATCAATGTTTCTTCCACCAATACTCCCGGTGTGGGGGTTATCGGAGGCGGAATGGATGAAGTTTCCATGATGAATATCCAGGAAATGATCAGCGGGATGCTTCCCAAAAAAACCAAAAAAAGAAAAGTAACGATCGGAGAAGCCAGACAACTATTGCTGGAAGAAGAAGCTGCCAAACTGATTGATATGGATGAGGTGAAGGAGGAAGCAATCAGAAAGGCAGAAAATACGGGGATAATCTTTATAGATGAAATAGATAAAATTGCTTCCGGAGCAAGGAAGAACGGAGGCGGACCAGATGTAAGCAGGGAAGGTGTTCAGAGAGATTTGTTGCCTATCGTGGAAGGAAGTTCGGTAAACACCAAGTATGGCGTGATTCAGACGGATCACATTTTATTTGTAGCAGCAGGGGCGTTCCACATTTCAAAACCTTCCGACCTTATACCTGAATTGCAGGGAAGGTTTCCTATACGGGTAGAACTTAACAGTCTCACCAAAGAAGACTTCTACCGGATACTCAAAGAGCCTAAAAACGCTCTGACCAAGCAGTATCAGGCAATGTTAAGCGCAGAGGGAGTTGAACTTTCCTTTATGGAAGATGCCCTGGAAAAAATAGCTGAAATAGCCTTTAATCTCAATGCAGAGGTGGAGAACATCGGAGCAAGAAGACTCCATACGGTGATGAGTCACCTGCTGAATGAGATCATGTTTGATGTGCCGGAAAAAATTGGTCCAAATGCTAAGGTGTTAATTACTAAGGAGATGGTGTCGGAAAGACTTTCGGGATTAGTTAAAAATCAGGATTTAAGTCAGTATATTTTGTAATAATTTAATATTTTTATTGAAAAAAAGGCAGATATGTACTATCATGCCTTTTTTTATGTCTAAATTGTTGTTAAACTCGTAACTCAAACATTATTAGGATATTTGAGTGGTTTTACAGACGGGTTTGTTGCTTTTTTTATGACGATTTTTCAAGGCGATATTAACAGAAATACGGTAATATTAAGGTTATTTCTTTTAACAGGAATCAGCCTGGCTTTTATTGTATTTATATTTACCAATACCTATGAAGTTCCTTTATACGGTTATTTAATATTTACTGCTCTTATTGTTGCCCTTGTAGTTATCAACCTTTTGTCATTAAAGGTTTTTACCCAAACCAGAACAGACGTAATCAATAAAGTAAATGCCGACAATATGGTTACCCTGCTTGACCATATTTCAGACATCTGCTGTATTCTCGATAAAGATTTTCGGTTCATATACTGGAACAAAGCAGCCCAGGAAATTTCCGGATTCACCTTTGAGGAAGTGGCAGGGAAGCGGTTTGAAGAGCTGTTTACATCTGCTTCGTCACCGGAACGGGATAAACTGCTTGGGGAGATGATGAAGGAAAAAAGGAAATCGCTGACCTTTTCCTATGAGGCATACATGAAGGGGGTACTTAATCAGTTTGAAATTACTGTATTTCCTTCTGGTGAAAATTACATCTATCTCGTTCGGAATATCACGGACAAATTATTGATAGAACAGCAGAATAACAGGACTACAAAGATTCTGGAAGCTACTTCCGATCTTGTTGCAATGGTAAATGTTCAGGGGCAGAATGTTTATATGAACGATGCAGGGGCAAAACTACTTAATGACAACATCTCGGATGGAAAGCAACGAAGAAGTTTTGTGGAAATGCATCCACCGGATGTCTACCAGTATTTAATACGTGAAGCAATCCCTTATGCTTTGAAGCACGGCACCTGGCAGGGAGAATCCCGGTTTATCACTTCGGAAGGAAAAACAATTCCGGTGTCTCAGGTAATTATTGCTCATCTCGATTCGCAGGGACATCTTGAATACATTTCGACCATAGCCCGGGATATATCAAAGGAAAAGCTGGCAGAAGAAGAACTGAAGAAAATCAATTTTGAACTGGATCACTTTGTCTACAGAGCTTCTCATGACCTTAGAGCGCCTCTGACTTCCATTCGGGGGCTGGTAGATATTTCTCTTGAAGAAAAAGATGTCCATAAGCTCAAGCAGTACATGACTTTTGTGGGAGACTCGGCTAAAAAGCTGGATAATTATATCATCAATCTCCTTTCCATTTCCAGGAATGACCGGCTTGAAATGGATCAGCGCCCAATTGATTTTTCACTGCTGATTCAGGAAACACTCGATGAGTTGAGGTTTCTTAAAAATGCAGATCGGATAAATATAACCTGGGATATCTCGTGTGAAGGTCAATTTTGTTCGGACCTTATCCGGTTGAAGCTGATCTTTAAAAACATTATTTCCAATGCTATCAAATATCAGCGCGTTATGGTAGAAAATCCTTTCCTGACAATCAATATCACTGGTAGTAGCGAACGGATACAGGCAGTTTTTACGGATAACGGAATTGGAATTCCTGAAGAGTCAAGAGATAAAGTTTTTGATATGTTCTACCGCGGAACAGAATTATCGGATGGTTCGGGATTAGGTCTTTATATTGTTAAAAGTGTTATAGAGAAATTAAAAGGAAGCATTCAGATACATTCCAAGGTTTCTGAGGGCACTACAACTATCATCGAAATTCCTGGTTATTCTATTAAAATAGAAGCCGATCAGGAAGTATGAAATATTATATAATAACAGGAACCAGCAAGGGATTAGGAAAAGCATTGGCAGAACGTCTTTTAACAGATCCTGAACACTTTGTTATAGGAATTTCTCGAACAGTTTCTATCCAACACGACAACTACCAGCATCTTTTTATAGATCTTTCAGACGTACATATGCTTCATAAGCATTACAACAGTATCTTTCCTGATTTTAGAAATCCTTCAAAGATATGTCTGATCAACAATGCAGGAAATATTGGTGAAATTACCTATCTGGGAAAACAGCACGACGAGAAAATTATAGAAGGGTATAATTGTAACGTGATTGCTCCTGCTTTGCTGATGAATGAGTTTGTACGCAGATACAAGAATAATGAAGCAGCTAAACTGGTGCTCAATATCAGTTCGGGAGCGGGGAAAAAACCTGTAGATGGCTGGTCTGTTTATTGTAGTTCGAAAGCAGCGCTGGATATGCAAACGGCAGTGGCGGCCAACGAAGCCAAGTTTTCCCATACCAATTTCAGATTTTTTTCTCTGGCTCCGGGGATACTTGATACTCCGATGCAGACTGAAATCAGAAAGGTTGCCCCGGAAGACTTTAGTCGTGTAGAGGAGTTTATCAATTACAAAAAAGAGCACATGTTGGTTTCTCCTGAAAAGGTAGCGGACAAAATAGTGTGGTTGCTGGAAAATGAAAGCAATTACAAAGGAGTAGTAATGTCTGTAAGTGAAGTATAAAAAAGTAGTGATATGAAAATGCGATTCTATCTATAGGCCTTAGTCGGTTTTACCGATTAAGGCCTTTGGTGATCACAATGCCTGTAACTTTCGTTGAGTCAGCAAGGTTTTCCAAATCCATATCCTTTCGCATAGAAGGGGAAAGACCGGTGGAGTCAATTAAGAAAATAATTCCCAGTCGCTCGAGGCCAAAGGCAGGGCCATCGGGAGTGTTTCCGACCCAGTCGATGAAATGGTAGCTTTTTATCTCACCTACGCTGGAGCCGATGCCTAATCCGGATCTTGTTTTATAGCGCTTGTCAGACACTTTAATGCGCCATATTTTGCAGGAGTCAGAGCAGATGGGGTCTATTCTGAGGTATCGGGAGGTGTCTCTGCTGGTTTTGATGAAATACGCTTCGTATTTCTGACCTTCTGAGGTATAGACCGATTTGCTTATGTTAGCCTTGTTATAGTAGCTAAAGATATTGTTAATAGGCATATCTATGGTAAGATTGCCGGCACGCTCTTTGGAAATCGCAAATTCATCAGGAACTTCAATTAATCTTTTTTCATCGTAAATTTTTGCTTCAGGCGTAGTGGTGGCTGAGTTTTTGGAACTTTCGCAGGAAAAAAGATACAATATGCTGACTAATACTGTTATCTGTTGAAAATTTATAATAGAGCGTGACATTTAAAGATGACCTTTTAGATTGAATTTGGAAAGAAAACCTGCATCAATCTAAAAGGTTTGTATAGGGAATCAGCCAAACAGATCTGTAGAAAGATAGCGATCGCCACGGTCACAAATGATGCACACGATCACGCCTTTGTCCAGTTCTGATGCCAGTTTTACCGATGCTGCCATTGCACCTCCGCTACTCATGCCACCAAATACTGCTTCTTCCCTGCTAAGTCTTCTTGCCATGGCTGTGGCTTCTTCCTGAGACACATCAATAATACGGTCAACTCTTGACGGATCAAAAATTTTGGGCAGGTATTCCTGAGGCCATCTTCGGATACCTGGTATTTGAGAACCGTCCATAGGCTGAACACCTACAATCCGGATTGCTTCATTTTTTTCTTTTAGAAATTTAGAAGTTCCCATGATGGTGCCAGTGGTCCCCATGGAAGAAACAAAATGCGTGATTTGTCCTTCCGTATCTCTCCAGATCTCAGGGCCAGTACTATGATAGTGGGCCATATAGTTATCCGGATTGGCGAACTGATTGAGCATGAAATACCCTCCGCCAGCTACCTTTTCATGGGCGAGGTCAATAGCACCTTCCATTGACTGTTCTGCAGGGGTAAGGATAACTTTTGCACCGAATGCTTCCATGGTAAGTACCCTTTCTCTGGTAGCATTGGCGGGCATAATAATTTCGATGTCCAGCCCGAACAACCTAGCTATCATGGCAAGAGCTATTCCTGTATTGCCACTTGTAGCTTCCACCAGCTTCATCCCTGGTTTTAGTTCTCCACGGGAGAGCGCCCCTTTTATCATGCCGTAGGCAGCTCTGTCTTTTACACTTCCTCCGGGGTTGTGTCCTTCAAGCTTGGCATAGATTTTAACGGCTTTATTAGGGTTGATAGTTTTGATTTCGACCAGTGGTGTGTTTCCTACAAAGTCAAGAAGTGTCGCCATTGAGTACTATATTTTGCTTTTAATTTAATCAATTATTTATCAATATCCCGGGAGTCCTTTGGTATCTTCCAGTTTGGCTATCTGAATCTGAGCTTTATGATAGACAGTAGAAAAAGGAGGTACGGTTTTGGTCAGCCATACGTTTCCTCCCACAATACTATGGTGGCCTATGGTGGTATCAGCCCCCAGAATGGTGGCTCCGGCATATATTACCACATGATCTTCGATGGTAGGATGTCTTTTCTTACTTGCCATACTTTTATTGACACTTAAAGCGCCAAGAGTAACTCCCTGGTAGATTTTAACATATTTGCCAATTACAGTAGTTTCTCCGATAACAATTCCGGTACCGTGGTCGATGCAGAAGTGCGAGCCAATTTCAGCGCCAGGGTGTATATCAATACCTGTTTTGGAGTGTGCATACTCTGTCACGATTCTGGCCAGAACCGGCACGGACAATTTATACAGGGCATTGGCCATTCTATACATAGCTATGGCATAAAAGCCCGGATAGGCTCTTATTACCTCGTATGCACTGGTAGCAGCAGGATCGCCGATGACAATGGCGTCTACATCCGATTTTAATTTATCGAAAATACCTGGCAGAAAGTCAAGGAATCCATTGGTAATCACTTCAGCCTTTTGGGGCAAAAAACTCTGCATTGCCTGAAATGCGGACAAAAGTTGTTGATGAAGTTCCCTGTAGCGTTCTTCCACCTCTTCAACAGAGTTGTATTGTCTTTCAGACAATTCAGGAAACATCAACTTTAAGTACTCATTCAGAATTTCATATATGATATCAGCTTGAGGATAAGGTTTGGACAGCTTGTAAGAAAGGAATACCTTGTTAATAAATTCACTTTTCATTCTGCTTAACAAATTTTTCTGATGCTTACCTACTCCGAGTCTATCCCTTAAATCTTTTCCAGATTTATAAAGTATATGAAATTAAAACAATTTAATCCTTCAGTGTGGTTCGCAATGCAAATTAAGCAAAATGTGGTAACTTTTATTTTTTCATCCAAAGAGAGTCGGTGAAATATTTATGATGGTCGTAAAAATTCTGAATCAGCGCAAAACCTGTATGTCGGGCCAATTCTTCCAGTTCACTTTCGGAAAATTTTCTAGATACTTCTGTCTGAATGCTTTCCCAGGCTTTAAAGCTTATGGTGAGTTCAAGTGTTTTTAGCCGGACACTCTGGTTTATAGTGCTTATTAAAAAACTTTTACATTCTCCGCTTACGGGATCATAATATGGGTAGTGTCTGAAGTTCTGAAGATTAAAGTCTCCCGAAAATTCCCTGTTGATTCGTTCCAGAAGGTTAAGGTTAAACCTGGCTGTAATTCCTTCCTGGTCGTCATAGGCCTTTATAATTATTCTAGGATCTTTTTTCAGGTCAAAACCTGTAAGTACAAGGTCTCCGGATGTAAGGCATTTCCCCAGTTCGTGAAAAAAGTGGATGCTTTCTTCAAAACTAAAATTGCCAATATTCCCCCCCATAAACAGTATAACTTTCCGCTTCTTCTCGAATTTGTGAAGCTCAGCCATTGCTCCGAAATAATCATGGCACAGAGGTCTTAAAATCAGGTCGGGATATTCTTTTTTAAGTTCTGCTGTCAGTAGCCGAAGGATATTCTCCGAAATATCTATGGGAATGTACTGGAATGAAGCGTTTTGACGGCGTAATGCATTAAGGAGAATCCTTGTCTTATACCCGTCACCTGCACCCAGTTCGATAAGATCAAATGGTTTATTAAACGGAATGAAATATTCCAGAAGATCTTCGGTATTGTTATGAAGAATCTGAATTTCAGCCTTTGTGAGGTAATATTCCTTAAGGTTCATTATTTTTTGAAAAAGGATGTCTCCTTTTTCATCGTATAAATATTGTGATGGAAGGTATTTGGGAATGCTGCTCAGTCCTTTTATCAAATCTTCTGCAAACTTCTCCTGATTGGTGGTTTTTACAATATCTGAGATGTTCATTGTCTTATGGGATATAACAAGCAAGTCTTATTCCTGTGAATTGCCATCTTTTTTCCGGTTGAAAAAAGTTTCTGTAGGTAGCTCTGATATGTGATAGGGGAGTAGCACAGGAACCTCCTCTTAATACCATTTGATTGATCATAAACTTACCATTGTATTCTCCAAGTGCTCCGGGCTCTTTTTGGTAGTATGGGTAAGGAAGATAGGCACTGTTGGTCCATTCCCAGCAGTCACCAAACAGCTGAAGGTGGTGGTCGTTCTCTCTTGCAAGGGGCTCCAGAGCCATCCGTTCCATGAAGTTATTTCTTTCATCAGGGTGGGGAGTATACTGCAAACAGGCCGTTTCCCACTCTTGCTCTGTTAAAAGTCTTTGTCCTTTCCATCTTGCATAAGCTTCTGCTTCATAAAAGCTTACATGTGTTACCGGTTTGTTTTTATCCACTTTGGTTAACCCATCCCTTAAGGTATAGTGATACCAGTCCTGTCCGCTTTTGTGCCAGTAAAGCGGAGCGTGGATGTTATGCTGTTTGATCCATTCCCATCCGGAAGAAAGCCACAGGGAAGTGTTTTGATACCCCCCGTCTTCCATAAAATTTATATACTCCCCATTCGTAACAAGTCTGCTTAAAAATTTAAATGGAGGTAGATACACTTTATGTTTTCCCCTTTCATTGTCGAAGGAAAAATGTTCGTTATTGGAAGTGCCTATTTCATAGAGTCCTTCTTCCACTTCAAGGTATTCCTCGGATAGGTTATTCTGGGAAACCTGCTGCTCGTCTCTTCCTATTTCTTCAGGAAAGAAAGGCGGAAATAAAGGATTGTGTCCCAAAATGTATTTGATATCTGTGATCAGAAGTTCCTGATGTTGTTGCTCATGGTTGATTCCAAGAGTAATAAGTTTGATAAGTTCTTCAGACGGATACGGCACAGAGTCCAGCAGCAGTAGGATTGCTTCGTCTATCACACTTCTATAGTCGTATAATGCTTCTACAGTGGGTCGGGTCATATTTCCCCGATCACCTCTGAACATTCTGTTGCCAAGGGTTTCATAGTAGCTGTTGAAAAAGAACGCAAAGGAAGGAGCATACTCTTTATATCCTTCAGCATAATTCTTTAGAACAAAGTATTCAAAGAACCATGTAGTATGTCCCAAATGCCACTTGGGTGGACTTACATCTATGGTGGGCTGAGGTACATAGTCTTCCAGTTGCAGGTGTTGACACAAGGCTAAGGTGGTGTTCCGGACGTTGATGAACGCTTCCTTTAAAGTCTCCTTTGTAGGAGACAAAATCTGTTTTTCCAGAATGGTATTTTTCCCCTTCATATGCTAATTAAACCAGCATGGAATCCTCTTTGTTAAAGAATAGAAGAATACGTTGACTTAAGGGAAATTATATTCTGGTGCAGAATGTTTTATTTATATACACTATTAGACGTGTATCACCGGAACGCACTATATTTTACAGTGACCTATTGTATTTCTATCTATTATATGGAAGCCTTACCAGAGAAGGGAATCCGGATGGAGGAAAGATAGGTTACCTGTTATTAAAAAGGAAGGTGGAATATTCACTTCCCGGATATATCGACAAAGAGTTACGTGCATTATAATGAATAAAAAAGGAAACGTTATGGCTGCAAATGTTTGTGGTAAAGAAAAAACAGCACGATGGATTTTTGGAATTATCTTATTTATTGCAGGAATCGTTGTGGCCGGAACAGCAGGATGGATTATGGGAATTGTAGGTGTAGTTTTAATACTCACTGCAATGTTTTCCTATTGTCCTGTCAATGCTTTGTTTCATAGAAACAGCTGTGTGGTTCGAAGTCCTGGAAACAGGAATTTTGAAAATTTATAATAAAAGAAGAAGTGGTACTACCACTTCTTCTTTTTAAATCTTGATGTTCTTGCATTCTTAACCAGTTGGGCGTCTTTCGCTTTGGCAGTTGGTTTTGGATCAAAGCGGGAAACAGGGATTTCAAATTCCAGCGTGGTAAGCAATACCTGCTCTATCGGTTTTTGAGGAACACCTTCAATTCTGCTTATTTCTTTCCCATCCTGCTCAATAATATACGTCGGAACCAGCGCAATTTGATAGCTTTTTTCCAATTCCTCAGGACTTTTTAAGTTTTCGTCAACAAAATAAACCTGTATCTGATTGTCTTCAAATCCTGCCATATCAGCAGCTTTATATAATTTTCCCAAGGCCTCCTGAGACTGTTCCTGCCAGAGACCACCGAAAAAAATTACTTTTATTCCGGAGGGTAACTGTTGAAGAGATGTTATTTCACTTTCAAGAGGGGTATATCTATTATAAGCTCTTTGAAACCATCTTGTATCTTCCAGAAAATAAACGTCAACCGATCCGATCATTCTGTTTTCTGAAGAGCCCTGATTACTTACACAAGAAAAACACACACTAATTAAACAACATACTACTACTATCTGTCTCAATCTTTTCATACCAACAATTAAAGTAATGTACTTCTGATACAATTGTAACAGCTGGTTAGAAAGACTTGTTAATAAAACAGCCGGCACTCAGTCCGGCTGTGGGTTTCAGAAGATGTATGTTTTACAGATGTTTGGTTTTCTCTATTAATTCATAGTTATAGGCAAACGTATCCAATTCTTCCTGATCAACAGTGGTACCTGTTGTGATAATTTCTTTCTCTGGGTTTAATAAATCCGGAAGTCCGTCAGGCAAAAGAAAATCTTCATAATTGTTGTGCTCGTCCTGAAGATAAAGATGTGGCAGGTCCGGATAATCAGGGGAGTCTTGTAGTTCAATCAAATAAAAATGCCCTGAGCGAATTACTTCAAAATCCGTATCGCCCGATCTTTCACTAATTCCTTCTGTATGGATTAAATATTCATAGTTTCCTGATACGTTCCAGAAGTACTTATCATTTTTTATTACAGAATTAATCAGCAACAATAGTCTGCCTTCCGGGCTTCTTAGCAGTTCAAAATTCCCCTGATTTAGCACTTTACCTCTCATAATCTATCCCTCCTTCTATTACTTTCTTAACAGAATTAAAAAAATTATAGTTTTGTATCTGTAATTATCCTAACTATAAACAATTATGGCATTATCGTTTGAAAGCATCCGGGTAGGGAAGAAATACATATTGACTAACTATGGGGAAAGAGCAGTATTTCAGGTAATGGAAAAAACAGCCGATAACGACTTCCGTGTAAAGGATCTGCATACCCTTGAAAGTTACATGATTTCCGATCTTATCAGGTACGGAAAAGGGAAGGATTATGATTTTTATGAGATGGAAAAGTAGCTGGAAGAATGATGGTTTGCTGTACTACCAGGCAGGCCAAAAAGTTCAGAAATAACAAAGGTTTTTCCCGGGCCGTTTTATTATTAAAGGAGGAGGATCTTGTATGAAATATTTATGGCTGTTGGGAATATTGACCGGGTTAATGGCCTGCAACGATTTTACGATTGCAGATAGTGCGGATCACTACGGTACAGGGACCTTAAACGAACCTGGTACTGCGGTAAATCCACAACAGGGCGTTGATCTTTATGAAGAGATTAACGGAGAAATGATTGAAAAGGCGACTATAGAGGTATTGGAAGATACGCTTGATGAGGATAGCTGATGTGAAAGGTTTTCAATAGATGATTACTTTTCCGATTGTATTTATGTACTACCATTTATTACTACTATGTTTTATAAATCATCATTAGCAGCCCTGCTGGCGGCTGTTTTCATTTTTATAACTTTTGCTTTCCAGTTCAGGGAGCGTTCTACATCGGAGAAGCCGGAACTGATCTATGTGGGAGATGCCATGTGTTCATGGTGTTATGGGTTTTCTCCGGAAATTTCGGCTGTAAAAGACCATTTCAAGGATGCTGTTGAGTTTAAGCTGTTAAACGGTGGACTAAGACCTTATGCCAGGAATGCGATGGATGCTGAGATGAAAAAGTTTCTAAGGCAGCACTGGAAGGAAGTTACCAGGTTAACCGGACAATCTTTTAGTTATTCCATTCTGGACGATTCAAGCACCTTTGTGTACAATACAGAACCTCCAGCCAGAGCCATTGCAACCGTTCGAAAGCTGAAGCCCGGAGCTGAATTTGACTTTTTCAAACAAGTTCAAAATGCGTTTTATGTAAAAAATCGAAATACCTCGGATATTGCGACATACCTGGAGCTCCTTTCTGAATTTTCCATAGATCCGGAAACATTTAAGTCCCTCTATAATTCAGAAGAGATGAAACAGGTTATTGCAGAGGAGTTTAAGAAAGTGGAGACGCTCGGAGTTCGTGGCTTTCCCGCTTTGTTGCTGCATAAAGACGGTCAGTATATCAGGATTACCGATGGGTATGCGAAAAGAGGAGAAGTCATCAAAAGCATTGAAAAGGTGTTAAATAAAAAATAAGGGAGTTGAGCTCCCTTTTTTATTCTAATGTGTCTTCAGGTGTAGTCTCATCATCCTTAATAAAGGAGCTGAGACCTTTTAGTTGCGCATCAGCTTTCTTCCAGCCTCTTTCAATGGCTTTTAACCTTGATTTTTTTCCTGGATGGGTTGGAAATTCTTTGTCTCTGCATAAACCGTTTACGGCAGCCTGTGCTTCTTTCAGAGAAGCGCCCATTTTTCTTAAAATAAATCCTGAAAATTCATCACATTCCAGTTCTACTTTGTGATTACTCCCACCTTTAACCAGTGTATGTCCGTTGAGATGATGTCCTATCTCATGGGCGAGGATGCTGATAGAGGCCCAGTTGGTATGCAAAGAGTTGTTTATGGAAGAAATAAAGCTTGGGTTGTATAAAATATACCTTTTGTCTTTCTGAATAATCGCTGTAGCATTGGGAATATTTGCCGGTTTAATTTCGAAGTTGGCTTTTAGTCCGATTACATTTAAAATGGCTTTGATTATAACACGGGCATCGTTGTCGGTTTGTATGCCTGAATTAAAAACAGTCTCAATATCTGTATCATCTGTTTTGCCAGGTGTTTTGGCATAGGAACTCAGGATACACGAGGTACAAAGGAACAGACTTAAAAGAGAACGACGGAAATTTCTTTTCATAGTAATAAACCAATAGCTGGATTGAATTTTTTTAAAGGTTTTTTTTATAGATTTTAAAACAGATGTATAATATAGCTTACAACTTTAACGATGGAGAAGATCAGTAATGCAAAGAAACTGATCATAACAAGAAAGAGTATTATGATGATGCCATTGCCACTTCCCTGGTGTTTTCCTTCGTAGTAGTGTTCTTTTAAAAGTTGAATATTACGTTTGTTGGCTTTGAATCCGAAGTCAAAAACAGATCCGATAAACGGAATGCTCCCAAAAGTTGCGTCGATGAGTACATTAAGGCTCATCATAATAACTACTTTTCTGCTGGCTCCATATCTGGTCATGTACATCATAAGGATCGAAGAAATAATAAAGCCGGCAAAATCGCCAACACCAGGAATCAGACCAATTAGGGGATCCCAGCCAAACGTAAAGTTCGTTCCCGGTATTCTGAATCTACTGTCGAGAAATTTGGAAATTTTCTCGATCCAGACAAAATCGGGCGTATCAGTAAGTTTATGATTCTTAATCATTTAATTTAATGTATAGTGAAAGGGGCGTATTTTCGAAGGACCTAAGAAACAGTGTCCAAACCAATACGGACTTTTACTTAATTATTTTATAAAATGGTTTTCAAAAATCATAAGAAAAAAATGCTGCTATAAGTTCATTTTTCAGCAAAGGTTTAACCTGTAATGAGTAGTTTTTAAAAAGGATAGCTGGTTTTTCTATGGTAGGAAGAACCGGCTACCCTTTTAGGAGATTTAATAGCGGTAGACAGCAACCATAGGTTGTCCTGGCTCCGGCATTTCCTCGGTAGGAACTTCGTATACGAATCCTCCGCTATCTATGGTATAGGCAGCAGCTTTTGTTGCCAGGGATATATTGCCTTTTTGTGATCGGTTTCCGATTTTGACTTCCTTGGTTTTCTCATCGTAGGTTCCCCACAGGTGGTTATTTTCTTCAATAAAGAGCGTATCGATTCTTCCGGCCTGAGCTTCTCTTACAATTTCCTCTGGCATGTAGGAGGTTTTGCCTGTTCCTGCAAATGCTTTATAAGTTTCACTTTTCTTTTTAAGTGGCTTAAGCAATTCGGGCCTCATCTGCGCTATTGATTTTTCAAAAATCTCCTGGTCCAGAAGGTGATCCGGATTCCCGTTGACACCTTCCTGCATGAGATTGGGATACGAATTGGCCTTGTGATAAAGGGCTTGCATAGAATCGACAGCGTAAAGGATCATGGGTATTTTTTCTTTATCCCTCAAGGCTTCATTCACTCCTTCGTCCACCTGCCTGAAGAATTCAAGTGTGTACTGGTCGTTGTCAAAGCTGTCGGTATGAGAATGGAATATAGTGCCAGTGCCTATATTTTTCCCCTGTATGGTCCTTTTGGTAAATTCGTACAGAGAGAGAATTTCGTCTACCGTTTTGGGGGTAGATGCTGGAAGGTCAATTTCTTCAAAGTGGTACCGGCTGTTTTTAAACAGCTGTACTTTTTTCTGACTTAGTGCCAGTGTATAAAATGCTCCTTCTTCTCTGAAAAAGATTAGTAAGGGATCCAATACATACCCATTGCCCACATAATTTTCCGGTATAAATGAAACCGGCAGTCGATAATACGTGATGTTCTCATCGTTCATAAATACCGCAAGTCCATTGTCCTGAAGATGCCAAAAGCCGGAATCCTCTAATAGATTATATGCCGGAGCCAGCAACTCTGTCACATATTTTTCCTGATAATTTTTTTGCAGAAGCTTGTCTCTTACCTCTGTCAGCTGATTTTTAAATTGTAATCGATCCAGGCCCTCATTTACTTCCATTCCTTTTTTATGAGTTGGAATGTATATAGAAATACAGTTTTGGCTTTTTATTCCTGCAAGTCTTTCAAAATCTTCCCTTGTTAATCTATCCATATCCTTCATTCCCCTGTGTTACATCTTCAAAACAACAGGCAGCTTTGAATAAGTTTGATTATGATGCAGGCAAAAATGGTTCAGGACTTGTTTAATTTTTGTGGATAAAATACTAGGGGCTGCACGGAAACAATTTTAGATATAGGGTGTTAAATTGAAACCTTACCGCCAAGGGGTTAATTGATTTTAGTCAGAGTACAAAGCTGTACTTATGTCGATTATTTCCCTTATCAGCCTGCCTTAAACGCTAGGGGATAATTGTTGTATGTGGACATGTCTTTTGGTGACCTGATGGTCCGTAAGACAAAATAAATACTTTAAGGTAAATGGTCTATTGAATAAGCAACTCATTTATCCAGACAAAAAATTGTTTAAGACTTTCAAATTTCAGGCTTTATGGAAAGAAAAGAAATAGTAATGGTTTTTTGGAACGACCTAAAACTCTCTTTTGATCAGCTTGAATCTATTATCAGATTGCTCAGGCCTGTAGTGTCGGATATCTTTGTTTTTGCCAAAACAGAGGAAGGGCGTCTTGCTGCACAATGTTTGTGTAAGGGAAGCTATGTCCAGTTTGGAGATTCCTTACCGGAAAAGGTGCACAATGCCTTTCTTAAAGCATATATAAAAAACTTTCAGCACATCATCTACCTGGATTTTACAGAAACGGCACTGCCAATGAATACCCGTATTGTCAGGGAGGTATTGAGAACACTCGAGGAAAAACGGCTGGTGGTGGGAAGAAACGATATTGGGAAAATGATTCTGTTAGGCATGAAAGGATTTTTGCCACACGTTTTTGAAGAGCCATTTTATTTTGAAATGGCGGGAGAACCAACTGCTGAAGAATATTCCTTTCTAAAAACAACCAGCGGTATAGAATTAAAAGTACTGCCGGATAAGTGTACATCTGTTGTATATTCCTTAAAGAATCATTAAACGCTTGACCGTGTATCGTATACTAAACTATATCCTTTAGTACGGTAGTTATCATAAGGAAGGGGGAAGGATAAATGAGTATGATGAAGTATTTGATAACAGGTGTGGTAATGTGCATTTCGATATGTTTGATGGCTCAAGCAGAGCAGCATTATAAACAACAGTTTCAGCCAAGGTCCGGGAAGCAAAAAATGGTCAAACAGCCAACTTGTTATGGCTTGCATGAAAGTGAAGAACACTACAGAATAGATCATAACTATAAGAAGAACTTTTCTAAACCGGATCAGCATAGGAATGCTGAAAGGGATTCTGTAGTTCGTAAGGGAGAATGTGGTGTTTTGGAGGGAGGCTATGTACAACAACATTACAAGCAGGAATTTTCCGGAAGAAAAAAGGAGGATAGTTAGGTTGAGATTGAAATAAAAAAACTCATTGAATCTTTTGCATTCAATGAGTTTTAATTTTTTATAGAAAATATTCAATTTTATTCTTTCAAAATAGTAATTTCTACTTTGTTGGTCCCATCAGACACGTCTTTCTTATCGCCACCTCCTACGGCCTTAATTCTGTTGCTGGCAACGCCTTTTTTAATGAGGTAGGCACTGATGGCATCTGCCTGCTTTGGGGTAATGTCATTATGGTAGATGGTTCTGGAAGATGGTGTGTTGTCCTCCATAACCTCTTCCTGTGTTACTTCTGTAAGGTCAGAAGATGGGATGGTGTCTTTTTTTACTTCAGGTATATACGTAGTAATTTCAATAGACGCCGTTGGATTTTCCTGAAGCCATTTTGCCAGTTTGTCCAGCTCCATTGTTGAGGAAGGCGCAAGGGTAGTCCCTTCAAACCGGATATCCGACAGATCGATTATCGAATTGATCTTACCGATAGGAAGTCTGAAATCCTGTTCCAGATAAACCGACTTTGTAAGGGTATCAAGCGGGATGGCCGATCCATCGTAAAACCATCCTTTGGTACTGCCATAGGCTGTGACATCAAAGGTTTTTCCTTTGGGGAGAATAAGCAGGAAAGGCTCATCCTGTTTTAAGTTGTAGACGGAAGTGAGCTTTAAAGATGGCAGTTCCGTGATTATTATTTTCCCTGGTATAGATTTACCTGTTTCATCTTTGATTTTTCCCGCCAGAAGAAGTACTCTGTCGGGCTGAAACTCCGGAGAAAGTTTACTCCTGAAGATGTCTTTGGACTTGGCACTGGAGGAGGTATAGTAAATCATTTCAGCATTGGCAGGTATGGCAGCATACACTTCATCCTCTTTAGTGTTGATGTACGTGAGAGGAACCGGAGTGGTCCAGTTTCCATCATCTTTCTTCTGACTTTTATAAAAATCAAAGCCTCCTTTTCCTCCTGCTCTTTCAGAGCTGAATATCAGGGTTTTCCCGTCGGAAAGAATTCTGGGGGAACATTCACATCCTGAGTTGACCGGAGCCGGTAGCTCTGTGGGTTCTCTAAATCCTTCTTTACTGGTGCGCTGCGAAACCATTATTTTCCCGCATGGCAGCCCTGTTGAGGATTTTTTATCTGTCCATCTTACAAAATACAGAAACTTGCCGTCCGGTGATAAACTGGGATCCGATTCTCCCAGGGTGGAATTCAGAGGTTTTCCGGGGTTTTTCGGGGAAGACCATCCGGTTGAAGTTTTTTCAACAATCCAAATGTCATTGTTGCCTACACCACCGTACCGGTTGCTTGAAAAGAATATTTCGTCTCCCATCGGGCTTAAATTGTAGCCCAGGTTGTTGTTAAGTTTTGTCGAATTAGCGTTGAGCGGTGCTATTTCTGCAGGTCGGGTCCAGACGCCTGATTTCAGGTAGCTAATGACAGGATAGGGTTTTTCCTCGCCGTAGTTAGACAGGAATAAAAGGGTTTTTCCATCTGCACTGACACTAGGGTGTAATTCATCTCCCAGGGGAGAATTAATAGGCTGAGGCAGGCTTGTACCCTGAGAATAAGCTTTATCTGGTGTATGGAATCCAATAATGAAAAAAAGTATAAATGAAAGTTTTTTCATAAAATTTGAATACTTATTTGTGGTAATAAAGTAAAATCCAAAGTTAGGTCCAAGCTTTAACGGGTAAAATAAAAAGACAGCCGGTAAATCTGTAGATTTTTAGCAGGATTTTTAATGTGTCAGAAGATAAATTAGCTGGGAAATAAGAGGCTATAAAAGCAAAAGCACACCTGAGAGGTGTGCTTTTATAAGAGTGTAATTGGAATGTTGATTGTAGATTAAGCAGTTTTTTTTCCTGAAGCTGCTACGGTTGCTGCAGGTTTGGCGTCTGCTTTTGTAATTTTTCTTTTTCTGGAATTTCCAAAGCTTCCTCTAAAGAGTTTTCCTTTCTTAGTTTTTTTATCTCCTTTACCCATAATTAATAATAAATAAGTTTAAATGGTTAATGAAAAAACTGAAAACCTTAAGTTACAAAACAGTTAAAATGTTTCAGAATTATTAAAAGTTTTTTTTGGAATAGTTAAATAATGATTTTGGTAAGTTGCTCGTTTTTAGGGTGAAATTTTTATGTTTGGAGTTCGGTAGGATTTTTTATTAGCCTTTTTGGGAACGAATAGCACTTCCTGAAGTCTATTTTTTAAAACTACTCGTAAAAATTCCTGCGCAGAAGAACTATGGTTTAGGTAGTTTTTTCAGAATGGGATCAATCCTTTACTGGTTTACAGGATTACTATTCTGTTTAGCTGTTTCATTTTGTTTAAAAACTGACTGTTATGAGAAAAATCTATCAGCCCCTCTTTTTATTGATGATGTCTATAAATGCATTTGCGCAATTTAAAACCGTTTATCCGGAAAGAACTTCCCTATACAAATATGAAAATCAATCGCAAGGATATGTGTCAGAATATGTGCCGGTAAAAGTAGAAACTTATAGAATAGTTGGAGAAGATACCCTCTACGATCATTACAGAGTTTTCAAAAATTACATAGAAAATTCTGGCGGAGACTGTCAAGCTACAGGTAAGGAATGGTCCTGGCTGGGAAAAGGTATTATTATGACCCAAGACGGGAGAGAAATTTTTATAAATAGAGATGGGGATTCTGTCATTTTTCATAAGGAAGTTCAACTGAATGAAGTTTGGGCTTTTTTTATCAAAGAGGATGTGTATTTTGAGGCCAAGGCAGTAAAGAAGGAGCCGGAGACATTTACCATTCATACTACGGAAGTTGAAGATTCTGTCCTCACGATAACCATTCAATTAAAGAATAAGGCGGACAACTCTCCGGTCGTTCATGCATTCAATGGAAAGGAGTGGAAAATCAGTAAGACCTACGGATTTGTAAAAGCGTATAGTTTGCAGAATTTTCCGGAAGATATAAATCCCCTGATTCTTGCTGGCGTTAATCAGTTCAATATAGGCGCGAAAAACCTGACATTAAAAGATATATATGATTTTAATGTGGGTGATGAGTTACATGTAAGAGAGTATGAAAATTCAGATAAACCTAAGGAGACAAAGAGCATTCATAAAGTAATTGATAAAACACTGACGGCAGGAAGTGATTCAGTTGTTTATCGTGTTGCAGTTTTGAAAAATTCAACATTTGAGGAGTCCGGAGTAGAAGAATTTATTGTACAATCAGATACCAGTTTGCTTAAAGTAGCATTAGTTTCTGAAGGCACCGGGATAAGCCGCTTGCCATTAATTGCTGAGAGTGGGGAGGGGTATGTTGATTATACTATCCAGTACCTGCATGGAGGTACTTCAAGAATGGCCAAACGTTACTTTAACCAAACTTTAATTCCTTCAGAACCTGTTGATTCCTGTTTTAAGATTGTTGTTGATCTGACTACTGGATTGGATTATTATATTGACGGTCTTGGTGGGCCTTATTACATAAACTGGTTTAGTATATTTTCTTCTGGCAGAGAGTTGGTCTATTATAAAAAAGAAAATGTGGAATGGGGTACCCCCTATAATCTGGTTACCGGCGTTGCAGGAAAACGATCTGTAGCACGTATTGCACTTTCTCCAAATCCGGCAACTGAGCATATCAGACTGGCCAATGAAAATCTTCAGAATAGTGTTTATAAAATCTATAGTACCGAAGGCATAGAAGTTATAAACGGGCAGTTTTTAACGAATGAAGAAACGATTGATATCAATAGCCTGAGAACTGGTATTTATTCAATGATGATTCTGAAAGATGGAGAGGTCCTATATACCTCAAGGTTTGTGAAGCATTAATTTTAATGTACCTATCCATGCCTTCAGAGGTTTTTTGAAGGCATGGTTTTTATTGATTCATCTTGTTCCACCTGGCCAGTGCTTCTCCCGAATCAATCTTTTGCTTTAATAAATCAGTCAGATTGTTGGAAGGAATGAGGTTAAATTTGGAGATGATAACAGTTGCCTGATAAATTAGCGCTTCCCTTGCGTAATTCTTTTTTCCCTCAAGGGCGGCTACTCCCTCTGCTAGTACATCTTCCGGCCGGATGTTTTTATCCTGTTTGCTTTCCAGTAAAGGAAGGCTAAAATCTTCCGGCGATACCAGAGATTCCCTTATGTCTTTGCCATCAAAAAGTACGGAGACTGAACCTCTGCTAAGAGTTAACTGTGTAGATCCTTCAAGTCCCTTAAAGATAAGAGCTTTCCTGCATTGCCCTTGTTCCTTTAGTTGTTTTACCAGCTCTTCCTTATAGTGCGGATGGGTATAGCCCGATACAATAAAGTTTCCCTGTGTACTCCGAATGGGTTGCAGTAGCTTTTCGAAGGTTGCCAGAAAAGGACGTTTAACCATTTCTTTCCTCATCTTTTTGAGAAGATACAGATCATTAAAAAACACCTGCTGATCTACGTAGCAGACTCCAACTGAATGGTCTTCCAATGTATGTTTTCCCTGTTGCAGTGATATGAGAGGATTTTTCCCCGCCAGTTTTAAAAGCTGGTGAGAGGTATATCCCTCCTTAGGAGCGACTTGATCGACTGAATGTACGATGCAGGGTATTTCCATAGACGCTAATAACGAAGCGGTAAACAGGGAGAAGTTATACGTCCGGTTAAAACCATCATAGCTGTCGGCTATATCCAGCACAACGGGAAGGTCTGTGGTAATTCTCCGGGCTTTATTCCAGAGGCCTGAAAAGAAAGCCTTGTTTTCCGTAAAAGTTTCACGCTTCAGTCTCTGCGATTCAAGAAAGGCACCTTTGAGGTAATCCGGAGTCTGAGGGTCGAGTAACTGCTGTATCCCATAGTCTGCCTCCTCTTGGGTCAGGTCTTTACGGCTTATGACTTTAAGGATCAGCTTATAGAAAGTATCTGTAGTATTGCCTGTAATAAATGGTAGCAGTTCTTCCGGAAGATAGTGTGCAGGGTTTTCCTTTATCTTGTCCAGCCATTCCTTTTCCTGTGGTGTCGGCTCAAGCGTAAGTAGTGCAGTTACCATTGTGGCCACAGTGGTAAGACTTACATGAGGAGATGGCAATAAATGTTCAAGTTCGTTAAGCTCTTCTGTTGTCAGACTTTTACTCCCTTCCGGACCTATCCCTTTTTTCTTCAGCAATCCAGCTAATCTCTCCTGTGTCATAGTGTATGTTTGTTTACTACTACTAAAACTATATAAATGTTCGCTAATGTAAAAGTTAAAAATGATCTAATAGTAATGGTTTAAAAATGAGGTGTTTTAAGTCGTTGATTATTAGTGGTGTTTTGAGTTTGTATAGAATGAACGACAGGGGATGGATGCCCTGATAGAGAGTGAACAAATAATATGCTGTGGAGTTGAAATTATAAGCAGTATGCAATGCTGCTGAATAGTCTGATGAGAATTTTAAATAGATAAGAGGCAGAAGGCAATAATATTATTTGGTATGGATATAATGGAAAAGGAATTGCCAAAGGTTGAAAAACTTATGGCAGAGAAGGGGAAAACTATTCTTGCAATTGATGATGTTGAATCAACTTTGGATATAATTAATTGCACACTGTGTAAAAAATATAATGTAGTAAAAAAAGTAAATGGTAAAGAAGCGTTTGAATGGATGCATGAGGGGAATATACCGGATTTAATAATATGTGACTTGCGCATGCCCGAGATGGATGGGTTTGAATTTATTAAGCATATCCGATCCAGTGGATTTTTCAGAGAGGTGCCACTTCTAATTCTTTCAAGTTATGAATCGAGTAGTGTGAGAATCCAGTGCCTTAAATGTGGTGCTGATGATTTTATGATAAAACCGTTCAATCCTGAAGAACTTGAAATACGAGTAGAAAACATTTTCAAAAGAATTTATAAGTAAAGATCAGTATGGAGGTTGTTACACAAAAGAAGCTGGCTTATATCGATAATCAGACAGATCGGCTGCATTCTTTTAAAAGTCGGATGGGAGATGGATTTGAAATAGTACATTTTGAAAACGGATTTAAGTTTTTCGAGTGGCATTCAAAAGGAAACAAAATCGATGCAATTGTATCAGCCGGACAACTTCACAGTCCCAATGGGCTGGTACTTTTGCAACATTTGAAACAAGCCGATCTGGAACCTGTTCCATTTATATTTCTGGTAGATACTATTACCGGACAAATTCGGTCGGACATGCTTAAGCATAGTGTTTCAGAAGTTTTCGAGCAGGATGTAGCGAAAGATCCTTTTGAATTTCGGTTGAACTACCTGATCGAGCATAATATTCACTACAAGCGTGCCTATAAAGAAGGATATGTTAAGCAGCCCGAATACAAAATACCTTTGGGGAAAAGGATATTTGATATCGTGTTTGCAACCCTCGCACTTATCTTCCTGAGTCCATTGTTTCTTTTGCTAGCCATTCTGATTAAGCTGGAATCCAAAGGACCGGTGTTTTATGCGGCTAAAAGAGTTGGTACAGGATATAAGATTTTTGACTTCTACAAGTTTCGGTCTATGAGTGCCGATGCAGATAAGAAGTTAAAGGATCTGGCGCATCTGAACCAATACAGTAAAAACAAGAAGTACCCGGAAAGCGAAGATAAAAAAGAAACATCCGAAACCACTGATGAAAATATAGCACACCAGGTGCTTTGCGAAGAATGTGCCAGTGGGAATACGGGCTGTCAGTCCATGCTTTTCCTGGATGGAAAAGAAGTCTGTGAGAAACGATTTATTTTGGAGAAAAAGGAAAAAGATGCTGCTGCATTTATTAAAATAAATAACGATCCGCGGGTTACCAAAATAGGTAAGTTCATAAGGAATACAAGTATCGATGAGCTTCCACAACTCTTCAATGTATTAAAAGGAGACATGTCTATTGTAGGAAATCGTCCGCTTCCACTTTATGAAGCAGAGAAAATTACAGTGGATCAGTTTACACTGAGATTCCTTGCGCCTGCTGGTATTACAGGGCTTTGGCAGGTGACCAAAAGGGGAACAAAGGAAATGTCAGAATCAGAAAGGATACAACTGGATAATGATTACGCCCGAAACTATTCCTTCTGGAGAGATCTGGTCATTATAGCTAAAACTATTCCTGCATTATTACAGAAAGAAAATGTATAGTATGAACACCGTTGGGAATAAAAAGCATTCCATTTATGGAATGCTTCTTTTAATATTCACTTTGTTTTCCGGATCTGTTTTGGGACAAGCAAAATCAGACAGCGTTTTGGTACTTACGGATCTTGAAACACAATTACCTGACCTGGAAGAAATCGTTTCTATAGCGGTGCAAAGGTCTCCTTATATTAAAGTGGAGGACGCTAACGTGAAGGCCAGAGGGCAGGCGATTCATATTGTAAAGAAGGACTGGCAAAAAGATATCCAGGCATTTGGTAACTATGCGTATGGTGATCAGAAATTTGCCATTTCCTATGGAGATTACGATCGTCAGACCAATTTTCTCAATGGATACAGAGTCGGCGTAAACGTTAGTATACCATTGTTTGATATAACAGCGAGACATAACAGAATAAAACTTAGCAAAGCAGAACTGGAAATGGCCAGGGGAAACAGAGAGCGGGTAGAGCAGGAATTAAAGAGGCAGATAGCCGCTGAGTATAACAATCTGCTTGCAGCTCAAAAGCTTCTTAAGATAAGGAGTGAAGGCCTGCAAAGTGCACAGCTGGTTTATCAGATGGCTGAAAAGCAGTTTAAGGAAGGAACAATCTATCTGGAAGATTATTCTTCTGTGAGCAATATGCTTTTTATGGCTGAATCAAACTATGAGATTGCCAGGAAAGATTACAATACTGTTTACAAACAATTTGAGTATTTAATAGGGGTAAGTATTAGTTCTTTAATAAAACAAAAATGACCTTTGGTGATATATTTAGGATTCTCAGAAAGCATCTGTTGCTTCTGATACTTTTTCCGGTAGCAGTGGCTTCACTGGTATATATGAAAACTAGGAAGAGGGAAAAGGAATATGCTTCGTCATGCCTGATTTATACAGGAGTTGCCAGCGGATACAATGTAACTACAGAGGAACATCCAAGGCTTGATCATAATGCCGTCAATAATGCTTTTGATAATTTATTAAATACATTAAAATCAAGAGAAACGATTCAGGAGGTTTCGCTGAGACTTATAGCGTCGCATCTGACACTTGACAATCCTGATTTGCGGTATATTTCACCTCAGAAATATTATGAATTAAGATCTATTATTCCGGATTCGGTTCTTTTGCAGGTAAAGGGAAATACACCCGAGGCGACTTACGAAAAGATACAGGGATTTATAAGTAATAATAAGTTTAATGTGTTCTCAGCGCTGGTAGCATCTCAGAATAGCATTTATGGCGTAGATAAAATACGCGGAAGGGTAAATGCAACAAGAAAAGAGAATAGTGATATGCTGGATGTATCTTATAAAGCAAGTGATGCTGCTATTTGTCAGCAAACCTTGTTATTACTGGCTCAGGTATTTATCAGAAAATACAGCAATATCAAGGAGTCTGAGATTAAAAATGTGGTAAGCTATTATACAGAGCAAACCAATAAAGCCAGAGAACGTCTGAGAGATGCTGAGTTAAAGTTAAAGGATTTTCAGGTTAAAAATAAGATTGTCAATTTTGATGAACAGTCAAAAGTTTTGTCAGAATCAAGACAGGTGTATGCGGATGAAGTTGAAAAGGAAAAGATGATCCTGGCTTCAGCTCAGGCAAGTCTTGTAAGTCTTGAAGAACGGTTAAAAGGAAGAAAAAGCATCATTGAGAGCAATGACAGAATTCTCGCAAAGAGACAGGAGTTGTCCGATATTAATTACAAAATAGCAAATGCAAAAAATATTGGAGAAAGTCAGGAGAAGCTTCAAGAGCTTATGATGAGGGCTGAAGCAATTAAGAATGAGCTGAAGGATCTTGTTAATAATCTATACTCTATCAACAATACTCAGGAAGGTATTCCAAGTGATAATATTCTTCAACAATGGCTGAATAATGTTCTGATCGTTGAAGAGAGTGGAGCAAGACTTAAGATTTTACAGGAGCGACTTAATACCTTTAATTCAACCTATGATGATTTTGCTCCGCTGGGGTCTGTTCTGCTTACATTGAAACGTGACGTACAGGTAGCTGAGAAAGAGTATATGGATAAGCTGGAAGCCCTGAATATGAATCAGCATAAATACCAGAATGTAAGGATGTCCAGTAATATTAAGCTTCTGGATCATCCTTTTTATCCGGTAAAGCCATTAGCTTCTAAAGACTATGTGCTGATCCCTCTTTCAATGGTGGCTTCTTTTCTGTTGCTTCTCAGTATTTACCTTGCATTGGAGTTAATGGATACATCTATTAAGAATCCAATACGTGCTGAGCGATTAACGGGATTGGAAGTGGCGGGAGTACTTCCCAAAGCAACGAGCAAAAACAGAATTACAGAGTATTTTGAAGATACTCTTATAGAGCAGGCAGTGAACAGGATAGTGGTGGAAACAGAAAAGCTTGTAGCTTCAAAGAAGCCTAAAATTATTCTGATTGCCGGAACACAGATTTCGGAAGGCAAGACCTGGATGATCTATAAAATGGCCAAACGTATTTCAGATCTGGGATATAATTCTGAAGTGATTACTCCTGGCTCTGAAAAGGGATATAGGCCGGAACGTAATGAAAATAAAGAGCTGGTCGATATTTCGAAGGTACAAATCAGACATTATGAGATCGTAGAAAGAATGGTGCCTGCCGGCAAAATAAGTGAAATTCTAAAGACGGCAGATAAGGCAGACTTTGTTTTTATAGAGATCCCTTCATTACAGGAATATCAGCTGCCATTGCATCTTGTAAAAGAAGCTGATTTATGTCTGCTGATTGTGCGGGCAGACAGGCCATGGAAGGATTCGGATACCTATCTTACAGGAATGTTGATGAAAATATTAAAATCAAAACCATTGCTGATAGTAAATAAGGTGACAACCGACAGGCTTATTCAGATTTATGGCAGAGTTCCGAAATGGTTTACTGCGAAGCTTGTCAGTACGGGAAATAAGGGTAAAAGTGTAACCAAGGAAAATAAAGTCGTATGATTCGGAACAAAAGTATACTGTGTATTGCGCTTACTACGTGGGACAAAGACTTTGTGAATACTGTCGTAAAAATGATGAGTATTCTGAGTAAGCATAATAAGATTTTGTTTGTGGATTATGAATATACGGTAAAGGATATCGTGTTGGCTTTAGCTGGAAGACAGAAAGTTCCGGTTACAAGAATGGTTGGACTTGAGAATCGTCTCAGAACTGTTACGACGGTATACGGTAGTGAGGTGCATGTGCTGACCCCTCCGCCTGTCTTGCCCATCAACTGGATTAAAAATGACAATCCCTACCGGGTGATGCTGAAGCTTAATGGTAATCTTGTGAGAGGAGCCATTCAGCGGGCCTTAAAAACGTTGAATATGGAGAATCCCATAGTTATTAATGGATACAACCCATTCTTTGGTCTCCCCCTAGTTGGGGATTTTGATGAGCTGTTAAATATTTATTATTGCTATGATGAGATAAAAGGGGATCAATGGTATCATTTTCATGGTCCTGAAATCGAAAAGGAATATATCCAAAAAACGGATGCGGTAATTACCACGTCGGATGCGTTGTATACCTCTAAAAGTTCTTTGCATCAGAACTGTTATGTGGTTAAGAATGGTGTGGATTTTGAGCATTTTAACTCGGTTGCTGAAGCCAGATTAAAATCTCCTCATGAACCCAGAATAGTCGGCTATACAGGAAGTGTGGATGAACGGTTCGATTACAATTTGTTGTCTTATTCCATTAAAATGCTTCCTGAAGTGCAGTTTAAATTCATAGGAAGGGTAACTAATGAAATGGCGAGAATGGCGTTGAAAAAGTATCCTAATGTCAAATTTATGGGAAGCCGGAAGCCTTATGAAATCCCTTCTCTTCTTAAAGATATTGACGTAGGCATTATTCCATACCTGAAAAATGAGGTGACAGGTGGCGTATATCCGTTAAAGATTAATGAGTATATGGCAGCAGGTAAACCAGTAGTGATGACGGACTTCGCAAAAATCCCGGAGTTTGAAGAACACGTTTGGATTGCAGGTACGAAGGAAACCTTTCTCAACAGTCTTAGAGATGCTTTGTATAACGATTCTCTGGAGAAGATGAAGTCCAGAATAGAATTTTCGAGACAAAATTCGTGGGAAAACAGAGTTGAACAATTCTCTTCAATTATAGAAAAGATGCTGGAGTTGAAAAAGGAAAGGGTTGTATGAGGTTCTTAAAGAAGATATTGACCAATAATAATATTCTTTCTTTAACAGGTAATGTCATTGCAGCTGGTTTGGGATTTGTCAGTTTTGCCTTGCTTGCAAGAATTTTCTCAAAAGAAGATTTTGGTAACTGGATTTTGTTCGTTACGGTTTATGTCTTTATAGAATTGCTAAGGGTCGGATTTCTTCAGACTCCGCTGATAAAATTCTGTTCGGGTGTAAACGAAAAAGAAAAGGAGAGGGTAATTGGAAGTGCATGGCTGTTTGCTTTGCTGATTACGGCCACATTTGTGGCATTAAGTTTTATTTTAAAGCATATTATGCTTTACTATATAGAATCAGAAAGCGCAATCTATTTTTTTAATTATTTCTGGATTTTAATAATTGTGACCCTTCCTTATAATTTTTCCTCGTGGATTCTTCAGGTCGATATGAAGTTTAATAAGATCATTTATATACGTCTGATTAGTTTAGGAGTATTTATACTGCTGCTCTTCGTTGAAATGTACCTGCACAGGGGAAAGGAATTTATTGTGCAATCGTACCTCCTATCTAATCTCTCTGCCAGTGTTGTCTGCATGATAGCCGGATGGGCAAACCTCAAAAGTATACGATATGCCGATTGGGTGCGTGTTAAAAGTTTGTTCAATTTTGGCAAGTTTAGTATGGGCACAATGGTGGGAGCTAATCTTTTAAGAAGTTCCGATACTTTTCTTATTGGGGCAATGATGGGCGGTGAGGCAGTTGCAATCTTTAATATTCCGCTTAAGTTATTTGAACTGGTGGAAATTCCGTTGCGGAGTTTTGCGGCTACGGCTTTGCCATCGTTTTCAAAACTGGTCAATAATCAGAATATTCCTGGACTAAGTAAACGTCTGGAAAGAACCGCCGGAATGTTCAGTATAATGTTATTGCCTGTTGTTGTATTCTGTATCGTATTTGCAGAGTACCTGGTGGTTTTGCTGGGAGGTGAAGGGTATGCGGAATCCGCAAATATTTTAAGGATTTTCGCCCTTCATGCAGCATTAATGCCTCTTGACCGATACTCGGGGATGGCTTTGGATGTGCTGAGTCGACCTCATCAGAATATGCTGAAGGTTATTGTGATGGTGTGTATCAATTCTCTTGGAGTTTTTATTGTAATAAAATCTTTTGGCATGCTGTGGCCTGTGGCTATTGTGTCTATAGTGACGTTTTCAGCAGGAGTAATATTAGGATTGTTTTTCCTTAGAAAGGATATCCGGATCGTTCCATCCGGGTTGATTTCAGAAGGGTTTAAGGAAATTAAAAGTTCGGTTAAAAAGTTGAAGAGTAAACTTAATTTCAGTGTTGACTAATGGTTGATCGTGATCTTTTGTTCGAACGTGTAAAAAAGTATGGTCAATGGCCATTGTTAGTGGTGTTAGCGTATGTGTTAAGCCTGGTATTTGCCAAAGGAGGAGTTATTATCACTGCAGCTGTGGTGGCACTACCTTTTGTGTTTGCCATCTTTGCCATTATATTTTCTTATCCCATATCAGGAATGATCATATCCTTGGTTGTTGGGTTTGTTGTAATTGGAATTACCAGATATGTATCGGCTCCGTTGGGGACAACACTTGACGGGGTACTTGTCATAACCCTGATTTCGGCGCTTTTTAATGTTTCGTATGATGACATCCGTAAGTTAAATAACAGTCTTGTATGGGTTATGCTTGTGTGGGTGGGGTTTACTGTACTGGAGATTTTTAATCCGGAAGCGGTAAGCTTCAAGGCCTGGTTTTTTGCTGTTCGGGCTATTTCCTTTTATACCATTTTTCTTATCTTGATTACATTTCTGGTGTTAAAATCCCAGAAGCTCATTGATGTATTTATCAACATATGGATGATAGGATCTTTGATCAGTGCGTTGTATGGAATGAAACAATTGTATATAGGCCTGGATCCTGCAGAAAAGGCATGGTTGGAAACTGCAGCGGATACGCACCTGCTGTTTGGGAAACTGAGGGTATTTTCATTTTACTCAGATGCCGGACAATTTGGAGCCTTTATGTCCTTTTCTTCACTTGTTGCCATTATATTATCGTTAAAATCATCTTCCGTCGCTAAGTCAATTTTTTATTTGATTGTAGCTGCAGCGTGTTTCTGGGGTATGGCTATATCAGGAACCAGGGGCGCTGTCTTTGTGTTCACAGGGGTTTTGTTTTATCTTTTGCTTACCAAGAACTTTAGGATTTTTACTGTGGGTTTACTTGCAATGGTTGCTGTGTTTTGCTTTTTGAGGTTTACGTTCATAGGGCAATCCAACTATCAGATTCAGCGGATGCGAAGTGCTGTTAACCCTCAGAGTGACGCTTCTTTCCAGGTACGACTGGAGAATCAGAAAAAATTAAAAGCATATCTGGCTTCCAGACCTATTGGAGGAGGGATAGGTACGATAGGGTATTGGGGAGGTCGATTCAGCCCCGGAACCTTTCTTGCAGAAACCCCTCCGGACAGCCATTTTGTAAGGATATGGGCAGAGACAGGGATTGTAGGATTGTCCATCCATATACTAACCCTTTTGTTTGTGTTGGCAAGAGGATTTTATCTGATATATAATCTTCGTGACCCTTATCTGAAGCAGAAAATGATGGCGTTGTATGCGGGTGTGTTTGGTGTATTGGTGGCAAGTTATGGTAATCAGGTACTGGCCCAGCTTCCAACCATTGTTTTCTGGAGCATTTCAGTTGCTGTAATATTTATCTCTCCCTCCCTGGATTCCAGTCCTTCTTCAGAAAGTCGTTTGTAATCTTTTGATCATTAGGTGGTTGAAGGGTGGTGGTAACAATCCTGTTTTTTTGCAGGTTGCTTTAATAAATACTCATTGTTGAATGATGTTATAAAGAGGGAGTTGGAACTGCGGAAGGATTTTACTTTTATACTATTCTGATTCATTTCCCTTACAGATTCTGTTGGTATACATCAGCAATGGGTGTATAGTGTTAAACGTGTTTTGATATGAGAAATGTGAGAGAGGATATTTACCCGTTGGTCTCAATAGTAACCATAAATTATAACGGTGCAAGCATGACCTGTGCTCTTCTGGAGTCTTTAAGAAAAATTACCTATCCCAATATTGAAATAATTGTAGTAGATAACCACTCTGATGAAGACCCTGGCATTATAAAGGAAAAGTATCCAGAGGTTCGTCTTATCAGGAATCATGTTAATAATGGGTTTGCAGGAGGAAATAATATCGGTTTTAAAGCTGCTAAAGGTAAGTATTTTCTGATGTTGAACAATGATACGGAGGTCGCACCGGATTTTATGGAACCCCTTGTTGCAAAGCTGGAATCAGATCCATGGGCTGGTGCAGCAACGGCTAAACTGATCTATTATCATAGTGACAGAAGAATTCAATTTGCCGGAAGTACTGCTATCAATCCCATCTCAGGAAGGAATAAGTATATAGGGCAGCATGAAAAAGACAAGGGTCAGTATAACTATTGTTGTTGTACTCCCTACGGTCATGGTGCTGCCATGATGATTCCAAGGAAGGTAGTTCAGGAAGTAGGGCTAATGCCCGAAATGTATTTTCTTTATTACGAAGAACTTGATTTTTGTGAACGAATTAAAGATGCAGGTTATACGATCTGGTTTGTAGGGAATTCCAATGTGTATCATAAGGAGTCTGCAACAGTTGGAAAACTAAATCCCATGAAGATCTATTATCTTACCAGAAACAGATTGTTATTTATGCGCAGAAATGTGAAGGGTATAAAGCTTTATCTAAGTATTCTTTATTTTACTCTGATTGCAATGCCTAAAAACATACTGAGCTATCTGTTAACTAAAAAGACGGACTTTGCCAAAGCCTTTTTAAAAGGCTATTTATGGAATATAAAGAACAAAGCATTAATTGAAGACAAACGAGTTAAACTTGACGCTGCATGAGTATTATTAATATAGTATTACTGATTTTATTTGTTTATTTATCTGTCTGTGTATTGTATGGGTTCCTGTTCTCCTTTGCCGGAAGGATGGGGAGATTAAAAAGGTATAAGCTAAAGGAGCCGTCAGGAAAGTTTGCTGTGTTTATTCCTTCTTATAAGGAAGATGAAGTAATCCTTAACTCTGTTAAGGATGCTCTGAAACAGGACTATCCGAAACATCTTTATGATGTTATTGTGATAGCCGATTCTTTACACGAGAGTACCATCAATATATTACATTCAATGCCAGTAAAGGTGATTGAAGTTTCCTTTGATGTAAGTACAAAAGCAAAATCTTTAAATGCTGCGCTGAACCAGCTGGATGAAAATCAATATGATTATGCACTTGTACTGGATGCCGACAATATAATGAAGCCGGACTTTTTAAGGAAAATTCATTCTGTTATTTCGGTTAAGGGGATTGGAGCCGTTCAGGGGCACAGAGTGGCAAAGAATATGAACACCAACTTTGCAATACTGGATGCTGTGAGTGAAGAAATTAACAACCATATTTACAGAAGGGGACACAGGGTGCTGGGGCTGTCTTCCGGACTCATTGGCTCGGGAATGGCTTTTCACTATAAGTACTTTAAAAAGGTGATGGCTACCAACAAGGCCATTGGAGGGTTTGATAAAGAACTCGAACACAAGCTCCTTAGAGACAGGGTTAAAATCGAGTATGTAGAAGATGCCTATATCCTGGATGAAAAAGTGGAAAGTGCTGAGGTTTTTCAAAATCAGCGGAGAAGGTGGATATCTGCGCAGTTGCATTATTTCCGTCAATACTTCCTGCAGGGACTCTGGCACCTGATTACCAGGGGAAATATGGACTTCTTTGATAAAGCGTTTCAGCAGTTTCTGGCTCCAAGGGTATTGCTTCTGGGGATCACAGGTGTCGCTGCTGTACTTTCAATAATGATGGAATATGCTTTGGGCATAATGGCCTATCCCGGGTCTTTTTACTGGGTAAGTTTATTTCTTATTCAGACATTAAGTCTGACTATCGCAGTACCATCTGAGTTCTTTACAAAGAAATATATGAAAGCCATGGCTCAATTGCCAAAGGCATTTCTGGTGATGGTGCTGGTGCTGTTTAAACTGAAAGGGGCAAACAAAAAATTTATACATACGCCACATTCAGGAAATTCAAAGTTGTAGGAATTGTCCAAAATGGGTTTGGGTTTGAAAATAATCCTTCTTCAGGGAGAGAAGGATTATTTTATTTCTTTTTTTTCTCCTTTTTTTATAATAAGTGTTGCAGGGCTTGTGGGATAGTGGTCTTTGAAACTATAAATAACTCCTGCGATTAAGGTGACAGACCCTAGCAGAAGTACTTTTATCTGGAAGAGGTCATATAAAATTCCTGAGAGTAACCCTCCCAGAAAAAAAAAGGATATGATGATAAACCGGAGATTTATAGATCGGAAGAGGGTAGTTCGTTGTTCTTTTTCTTTATAAAAGAACAATTGAGATAGTTCAATGCCAAGGTCTGTAAATAAACCAGTCAGGTGGGTTGTTCTTACAGTAGCATTGCTGATTTTAGTGACGAGAGAATTTTGAATACCCATAGCATATAAAAGCATGGTAGCAACGACGTTTTCATGATGGGTTATAAAATTTTTATCCAGAAAGCTTATGGCAGTGAGCAGGCAGGTTTCTATAATAATGGGAATTACATATACAAACCTGGCACTTTTCCGGGACAATACTTCTATGAGAAAACCAGAAGTAAACGATCCAAGAAAAAAGGCAAGAATGTAGATAGAATAAAGGAAGGTTTGAAGGATGTCTAATTTAAAAGCTTCATCAATAAAAAAGGCAAAGTGACCAGTGATATTGGTGGTAAGTTTTGCTACGGATAAAAATCCTGCAACATTTACAATACCAGCAACAAAGGAAAGCAAAGAGGCAATCTGAAGATTGTGCTTAAAGGTTCTTTCTTTTCCGTGATGCGTAAACATATAAAGTATGTTTTCAAGTTACCTGATTGTATTACTGCAAATTATAAAAAAAGCAGGAAAGTGGAATAGACAGAATGCAAAGAAGCCTTTGGGTACATCCCTTAATTATTTTATACCCTATACGGGAGGTGCGGTTATCGGTTTTTGTTTTTATTGCTTTTTTTTATAGTATATCTTGTTGATTATTAGTTTTTTTTGTCACCTGAGTTGAAGCTTATATAGTACAGCGCTTCAGCGAGGTTATAAGGAGACAGATCAATTTCAATAGTATGGTTATCAATACAGGTATATTCCGGAATTGAGATGTAGTTGCCGTTCGGGTCGATAAGCGTTAGTTGAGAAAGTTTGGTAATTATATTGGGGCTGGTTAACAGAAGTTTATCGGATACAGGATTGGGGTATGTATGGAGGTTGGCATTGGAGAGTGTTTCCCCTATGTTTCCCAGAGAAGTCGCAGGGGGATCTGTTTGGTAAATTCTCTGAGGTTTGGAATTCCATTTAAGATTGATAAGTTTATTGGATTTTCCATTACTGAAACTAATGAAGCTTATATTCTCTTCAGTAAGAATGGTATCTATATCTTCATCACTTTCCAGGCTGAGGGAAAGCTGATACCTTCTTTGATCCGGAACACCTGAGAAATCAAGGTACAGGAGCAATGTGTCTCCATAAAGTCTGCTTGAGACTTCAACGCCATTACGTGTCTGGAGGTATTCATAAACTTCCTGTAAAGTAGCCATATACATGTTGTCTTTCCCTTTTATGCCATATTTATTTTCCAGGCTCGTCATATAGTTTTCGAATGTTGGATATTCAATGCTTCCACCTTGCGGTTTTTCGCACACATGGTGCGTAAAAGCAGAGTACCATAAATGATCATCAGGGGAGCTTTGTGCGGCTATATCGTCTAATTTTTCAATAAACTGATTAAGATTATTATCTTCCACAACTTGCCGATACATCTGATAGTGTTCCAGGTTTTGTATAGTGTCTGTCAAAACACCATTGATACCTTTAAAAAATCGCTGATTGTAAATGGATTTCATTCCCAGCCGGATGGCCGGTTTAAGATATCCTGTGTCTCCTCCCGGAATTACAAAGTGTGTCATGGTAATACCTGTCTTCTCGTAGACATGCTTCAGATTTTGTTCGATCTCGTATTCGTAATTGGTACCTGGTCCTGTCTGATGCGACAGACTATGATTAAGAACATCCCAGTCGTTTTCATACATGGTTTTTAGCTCATCCCAGGTAATATTGTTAGGATTCTTTTTTATGTGATAGTCAATGCCATTTGGATTGATGCTGCACATGGCAATGCCAAGTTTAAATGGAATGTTGTTGCCACATCCGTCTGAAAAATAAAGTCCTGTAAAGTCTTTGTTGAGAATATCATTTCTGCCTCCGTGTACTAAAGGGAATGCGTAATCAAAAGCACATGCTTTTCCATCGTCTAATGTAAAACTGAAGGCAAAATCTTTATTGTACATCAAAGGACATTTGGTAAGGGTATAGGTATTGGGAGTGGATTTAAATACAATTGCTATTTTAGCTCCGGTTACCAAGGTTTTATCATTCGATAATTTCGTTGATTTAATTCTTGGGGTTGACTTTGCTGAAATATCAAACTTTAATTTAATTTCGGAGAGAAAGGTGTCTGTGTCATAAAGTGGCGAAAGTTTTTTAAAAAGATAAAACACTGCCACACTGGCAACTAAAAACAAAAGTAAAAGGGGGATGGCGATTTTTCTGGATTCCATTTTCAGGAGTAAATCCGTTTTTAATAGAATTAACCTGTAGAGGCAGAAGAAGTTTAATGAAAGAATGAAATGGTTCAGGGATTATTTTTGTGCACCTCTAACACTATTGAAAACTGAAGGAAGAATTAATAAAGGGGCAGAAGTTTTATCTGCCCTTTTAGTTACATGATGTATGGTTATTGTTTAATAAATTTAAACGTTGCCATTTTTGAATCTTCGGTAATGAGCTGTATAAAATACACTCCGGGCTCCAGGTCAGAAATGTCTACAGAAAAGTCCTGTCCGTTATTCCCAGTCTTCACCAATGTTTCTTTTGAAAGCTGACTCAGATTGTTTAGAATCTTAATCGCACAGTTTTGACTTGTTTTGTTTGCAAAGCTGATATTGATGGTTTCTTTTGCAGGGTTAGGGTAAGCAAGGATGTCCGTTATGGAAGAAGAATTTTTCCATTTGATTGAAGATATAACTGCTGGTTTTACTTCTATATAGTCCCAGGTAGCATAGAATTCTTCATTGGAATTTCTGGAAGTAGAAATAATACCAACAGCCAAAGCTGTATCTCCTCTTTGAATTGCTCCTTTCACTCTTCCTTCTACTGTAATTGGGTCAAAGCTGTAATCCGTATTATCGATTCTGTATTTGGGGTAAATGATTGCATTGACCGGATCTACAAAGAATTGAAATACGATAGGTTTATTGAGGAGTCCAGGTTTGGGTAAATCTTGTTGGACAGTAGTTGCTTTGCCGTTAAACTCACTAACTAGGGCAATCCCACCTTTTCCACCATTGGCATTTAAGACAAGTTTTACATAATTGTCCTGATCGCCATTGCCTATATATACGCCCTGAGACTGATCGTCTTTGGGGGTGGTAGAATTAAAATAGGTTGGTAATATGGCGGAAGAAACAACATAGGTTCCAGATGTTTTATCGCACTTAACTCCGAATTGAAAAGCATTCATTTGTGTGTTAATGTTTTCAAACGCATCACCTTCGGTAACTCCTTCAATGGTAAGTGCTCCGGCGGCTCCCCCTGCAACCATATTTTTGGAGTCGAACATCTCCAGGTAGTCGGTTTTATAATTTGACATAAGACCTGTAAAGCCGAGTCCAAAAAATCCTATTCCAGGATCATAATTAAACAGGGCATAGTGAGTAGGGATATAAGTGGTTAAGCCGTTATCCTTATCGAGTACATAAAGGTCGTAGATGTCTTTGATCCCGTCATTGTCATCGTCATCGTCTATTAGATCGCTTATTAAATCTCCGTCGTAATCGGAAGGTTTATCCGCTCCGTTGCAGGGATCTGTTCCATTCAGGGTTTCTTCGTGGTTGGAATAGCCATCATTGTCGTCGTCATTCGGAGAGTTAGGTCCACTGTTGCATGCTAAGTGATCGCTGGGTTCAAAAATATCGATACGACCTTTGTTCCAGCTTGCAACCCATATTGTACCTTCAAATATTTCACCGTCTGCCTGTGCTGTAATATCCAAAGGTTTAACATCTCCAAGTTTCCATCCCTTGTCAAGGTTTATCCGGTTGGCTGTTTTATTATTTAATACGGTTGTGGGATTATCGGTCAGCTTTATAATGTATATTTCACCACCATAACCAGCTGCTAGAATATTTCCATACAGACCATTCTTAGAGTAAAGGTATTCACACATACCGTTGGTCGATTCTTCAAAGTAAATGAGTGATTTGTCATCCGGTGTTCCGGCATCATAGAAATCGGCTTCTCTTGGATCTTTCATACTTTCCGGAACCGGAGGCCAGTCTACTGGTAGTGGAAATTTCGGATTGGAGTTGTCGTTTCTCCAGGCGCCCCCATTTACAGGGTCATGTGTGAACAATCCTGCACCACTTGGATTGGCCCGAATTGGGGTGGGGTGACCTGCATAATAGTCGCCTGGTTTGTAGGTATTAATATTTCCAATATACTCCAGACCATCAAGGTTCATTACCGTATTGGTGCCAGGTTCTCCTTCAGGGTACTTGTTGGTGACAGTACCATTTTCTTTTACAGGATATCCTCCCCATGTTCTGTTGGGCCCATTGTCAATACTGTATATTCTTCCACTTCTGTTAGGATGTTTGGTAATAACAATGTCGTATGGGTTTCGGAAGCCACCGGCAAAGATCTGAACAGGGCCACCAGGTACTATCTTCGCCTGATTTAACCCGTCGTTTCCTCCCCAGGGATCATAGATGTCACTTCCGTCAGGTCTGTTAGGTCTGGTAGGGTCGTCAAGTGTTGGGATATCGTATTTGTAAGGATGTTTGCCTGTAGAGTCCATTTTTGTTTCCATAGCTTCTATTGCTGTAAGATCAACAATAAGAATAGCAGCAGCAAGAGCATATTCCGTAATGAAGGTCCAGTTAGCCGAAGGTGCTCCGGCATTAGTGCCGCCTCCCTGGCATACCAGTAGTTTGTTTCCGTGTTTTACCATACCATTGGTGGCATGATTTTCTTCCGATCTTGGAAGGCCTCTTACGAGATCAATTTTTTTCCATTGGCCATTTTCTTTATATAGCTTTGAAATAATCCCTGAGTTGGTACACAGGTTTACGTCTCCGAATGATCCTGCACCTATTCTGGAATCACTGGATGACACGTACACAATGGGGTTTTGAGCATCTCCCTCCACAAGGATACCTGTAACCTGTCTTTTGTTGCCAGGGAAAAAGGTTCCATTGTCATTGTGGTTGGGAATGTCTTTTACTAAGGTGATGGTTTCTGTACTGGTTGCTGTATAATTATTAGGACCTTGTTTTTCTATTGTAAAAACTTTTATCAAACCATCCTGCTGAGAAACATATAGTTTTCCATCTGGCCCGAATTGTAGTGAAGTTGGGTTTATCAGCTTAGCATTTTTTAATTGGCTGTTTGTGAAATTCTGGCCAAATACACTGACAATTCCAATCATCTGGTATGTCAAAATAAATGCTATTGTTCGTAAAAAGCTATACAAGTTTTTCATGATTTAGGGTGTTAATGATAAAAAAATAACCTGTTATCCATACCAGTGTTTATTGATATTTCTCAGTTTTAAGGGATAAGGAAATAGTTTGGAAATTACTTTTTCAGCATTGATAATATACAGAAGAGTTTTCCCTTTAGGAGAACTTTTCTGATAAAGTACCAACAAGAGTAGTTTAATTCTTGACAACCTTAATTGTTGCAGAATGCTCTCTGCCTTCCGGAATTAACTGAAAGTAATAAATGCCATTGGGATAGTCTGCCATCTGTATACCATAATCATCACTGCCTGGAGTATAGTGTACAGTTCTTTCTTCTATTTGCTGACATAAATTGTTAAAGATCCTTATGGCATATTGTTGTGCTGTTTTGTCGTTGATATTGAAGTAAACGTAGTCGTTGGAAGGGTTAGGATAAACGTATATTTTTTTAGATTCGTCATTCGTGTGCCACAGATTTATTGAAGTAATGTTACCGGGAGTTACTTCAATATAATCCCAGGTGGCGCTGAAGGTATTGGTTGCTCCTCTTGATGTTGCAATAATTCCAACGGCTATGGCATTGGCTTCGTCCTGTATGGCTGTAAATAATTTCCCGGATACCTGAATAGGATCAAAGCTGTACATAACATTGTCTATACTATATTTGGGGAATACAATTCCGGTATTGGGATCAATTGTAAAGTAGAAAATTATATTAGTTTCAGGTATTGAACCAGGCAAAGGGTTTATAACACTTGTTGCGATACCATCCTTTTCTTGTAACAATTCAATTCCCCCTGATCCTCCATTGGCATTTAAGGCAAGCTTAATATAGTTGTCCTGGTCACCTGTGCCCACATACATACCGTGAGACTGAAAGTCCTGAGGGGTTCCGGAACTAAAGTAAGTAGGCAGTATTCCTGTTTTTACAGTAAAGATACCTGTGTTTTTGGTTGTGTTAATACCTACCTGAAAAGCATACTGTTGATTATTATAGCTTTGATAAGCATCGCCATCCGGAACTTCTTCTACAGTAAGTGCTCCGATTGCTCCTCCTGCGATAATATTATCATCGCTATAAAGTTCGCTATAGTTGGTGGTTCCGTTACACATCAGTCCTGTGAAACCTACTCCAAAAAATCCGGTTCCTGGATCTGAGTTGGTAAGGTTAAATATTTTGGGCAGGTTGTTTTGTAAACCGTTTTGGGCGTCCAGTGCAAAGAAGTCTTTGGTGTCGGGATAGCCATCGTTGTCATCGTCGTCATCCCATTTATCACTTATACCATCGCCATCATTATCCTGAGGAGAATCCGCAGCATTACATGGGTCGGTGTGGTTATCAAGCTCTTCTGCATTGGAATAGCCATCGTTGTCGTCGTCGTCATCCGGTGATGCATTTTTACAATCAACGGTAGCCGGTTCAAAAACCTTAATGCTGTGAGAGGAATATACAGCTACCCAGATGGTCCCTTCAAAAATTTCACCATCTCCCTGAGAAGTGACATCTAATGCTTTTCCTCCAAGTGCACTTCCAATAGGTTTATCCTGGTTGATTCTGTTTTCTGTTTTATTGTTTAATACAGCATCGCCGGTTTCGTTAAGTTTTATTCTATATAAGTTTCCATCGAAGCCGGCAGCAAGCAAATCTCCATATAATGGATTGCCTGAGTAACGGTATTCACAAAGTCCATCGGTAGAGTTTACAAAGTATAGCAAAGCCTGATCTGCATCAGTTCCGGCCTTTTTATATTCCCCCTGTCTTGGATCGGCAACAGGCACGGGTGGCCAGTCCTGGGGGAGAGGTAAATTAGGATCATTTTTATTTTGACGCCAGCCCGTACCTTTAGGATGATTGGTATAGAGTCCGGCTCCTTCAGGGTTGGCCCTTACCGGATTAGGATGTCCTCCATAAAAAGATCCGATCTCGTACGTGTCCATATCTCCTATAAGTTCCAGACCGTCGTAGTTACCGACTTCCTGAGAGCCTGGTTCAGATGAGTTATATTTGTTGGTGACAATGCCATTTTCTATTATCGGGGTACCTCCCCAGTTTTTGTTAGGCCCGTTATCAATGGCAAATATTTTTCCTGATTTAGACGGATGTTTTAATACGACCACATCATAGGGATTACGGAAGCCAGAGGCAAATACCTGTACTGGACCTCCGGGAACAATCTTAGCCTGATTTAATCCATCGTTACCTCCCCATGGATCGTTTTGATCGGAGCCATCGGGATTATTGGGTCTCGTTGGATCATCTAGTGTGGGTATATCGTATTTGTATGGATGGTTGCCTGTAGGATCCTGCTTATCAGGGAGATTTTCGATCACATTTAGATCTACGGAAAGTATGGCAGCTGAAAGTGCATATTCGCATATATGGGCGAAAACGTTGGAAGGTGCACCAGCATTGGTTTGTCCACCTACTGCTATTAAAAGAAGTTTTTTCCCATTGCCTTCATACAGGTAGAGTCCATTACAGGAGTGGGTTTCTTCAGATCTTGGAAGACCTCTTACCAAATCTACCTTGGTCCAGTTGTTTTCTGATTTGGTAAGTCTGGACAATACGCCTGAGTTGGTACAAAGGTTTACGTCTCCGCTGCTGGCACCTCCGATTCTGCTATCGCTGGAGGTGACATAGACGACAGGGTTATCCGGAGTACCGGCCACCGTAAGACCTGTTACAAGCCGTTTGGGAGAAGGTTGTGTGAATGGTGTTCCATCGTCGTTATGGTTTGGGATTTCTTTTACAAGTGTGATGGTCTCAGCATTTGTAACGGTGTAATTAGTAGCGGAATTACGGGTAATGGTCAATACTTTTATGGTACCATCCTGTTGTGCTACATATAGGTTTCCATCCGGGCCAAATTGCAGGGATGTAGGGTTAATTACTCCGGCATTCTGAAGAGTGCTGGAAACAAAACTTTGACCATATGATAAAAAATGATACAAAGACAAGAATACAGTAACTAAGAAAATTTTTTTCCGAGGTGAATAAATGGCTTTCATTTCTTGTAACTATTTTCAGTAGTTAACTAATGGAGTACCTCAGTGTTTAGCGGGTTAAAAATAATAAGGGAGAAAGATGTTAAATTCTTTCTCCCTTTAATTTTTATGCCTTCAGGTTATGTTACTCCTTGATCATTTTAATAGTAATTCTTTCGTAGGAGTTTTCGGAAAGGATGTTAAGAATATACAAACCCGTGGGAAGATCGTTAACATTTATGCGTTGACTATTTTTCCCTGTCATCACTATATTTCCGGAACTGTTTATTACCTCCCAGTAAAGATGTTCTCTATTATGGTTGTCTACAAGATGTAAATAATCTTTTGCAGGATTTGGAAAGATTGAAATCCCTTCCAATTTATTTTTTATGGAAGCAACGCTCCCAAGTCCTTCTCCATTTACTTTTATAGCGGATGGGGTATTGATTCCTGTATGTTCTATGTCTACAAAAGAGGTTTTAATACCTGCACCTAAAGGAGAAAAGCATATATCCAGAAGAAGGCTGCTTCCAGGAGGAATGGTATAGGGAAGCACAAGACTGGTAAAGATGCAGAACTCCGGATTATTGTCTCTGATAGAGATGGAATTAATTTGTATAGGTTGCGAGGTTGTGTTGGAAAGCAGGGTTGTTATTATTTTTTCCGGAGCCTCGTATTCGTGAAGTCCAAAGTCGATAACTTCAGGCACTGTTAAAACGACTTGCTCCTCAGGTGAGGGTGCATGGTAAATTTCCTGATTATCTAGTTCAGAGCTGGTATTACCACCGTTGGTTTTGCTTCCTGCGGCAATATATATGTTGTTGTTATAGGCTAAAGCATTGGTAGCATGCCTGCCTGTAATTAAAGGGGGAAGTGTTCTCCAGGTTTTGCTAGTGAAGTTATACGCTTCGGTTTTATTAAATGCAAGGCCTCCAACTGTTCCCGGACCTTCACCACCTATTACAAGTAATTCGTTGTTTAGAACAACAACGGCATTGCCAGCTCTTGGTGTAGGAAGGCTAGTAGGTGAACTTTCCCATGTCTGACTCGCGAAATCAAATACATCTATGGCAGCTACCGTCAGGTTGTTGACTTGTCCTGTTTCTGCACTTGATTGTCTGCCTCCGGCAAGGTAAAGTTTTCCACCATGGACTACGGCCTGAAAGTGATCTCGTGCATTAGGTGCATCGGGAAGAATTTTCCATTCATTGTTTTGAATGTTGTACTCATCCAGCCAGGGAACACATCCACTGTTGTGGCCATTTTGAATTCCTCCTACAATGTAAAATTTACCATTGTATACAACTACACCGGCAGAACCTCTTCTTCTATCCTCAGGAATCTCAGGGCCTTCTGACCACTGGTCTGTCTCAGGATCATAGATATAAATCCTGTCCACAGGCGTTTCCGCAGGGTAGTTTCCTGTAAAAGCTGTTATGATGTAGATTTTATGGTTGTAGGATACCGCCTGGAAATGGTGAAGTTCCAACGCTTTGGTAGGAGCTCCTGGTGAGGGTGGAAGAGAAGTACCTTTGGTCCAGTCTTTGGTTACAGGGTCATATTTGTTTACATATTTTTCAGTGCCTAATCTTCTGCCTCCCAACAGATAAAATTTTCCATCGCATTCTACATAGCTGCATTCATGTCTGTGAATAAAATCAGGGTCTGTTGTTTCAAGTTCCCAATATCCTGTTTCCTGACTATAGGAAGAGTTGCAGGGTAATAGTATACAAAAGAAAATACCAACTAGAACAGATAAAGTTACTTTCATAATAATTTAGATAGAATTGTTGTATGGCACTTAGAATGTATAGTTATGTTTAAAATTTTTTGGCTTTTTCTTCTTCAATATTTATTGCTCCTTTAGATGTGAAGTAAATACCAATTCTGGATAGCTCTTTGGTTGCTCTTTTATAGAGGGCTTTACTTATGGAACCATCGTCCATTAATCTTCTGTCGCTGGTCCATACACGTGCAAGTGGTGATTCTACAAGATAAAGTTTTCCTTTTTGGGTGAGGCACATAGCCATCCATCCGTCTTCACTTCTTTGGGTAACTTTTCTGTTAAGCTGATGATAAAATCCTCCTACCTCAAGGGCGTCTGCCTTACGATAGGCAAAATTAAATCCCATGACATTGACACATTCCCGCTGTTTTCTTTTTACGGCGAAAAATGCGTTAGCGGCAGTTTCGTATATTCCCAGCGTAAATCTGTTGTTTCCCTCGCCAGGGATAAACGAATAAGTCCCGTAGCTGCATGAAATTGAAGGATCGTGTAGAGGCTCAACGATGGTATCTAACCATTCCGGTGGGTAAATGCTATCAGCATCGGCATTGGCAATTATAGGTGCCTTGGCAGCTTCGAGTCCTCCCTGACGTGCATAGCTGATTCCCTGGTCTTTTACAAATACGGACCTTACCCCACATCTGTCTAATAGTTCCTGTGTTCTGTCAGTGGAGTTGTTGTTAGCAACGATTAACTCAGTGCGATAACTTGTTCTTAATTCTGATATCGATGACAGTGTTTTAAGAATGTTCTTTTCTTCATTATAGGCCGGAATTACAATACTTACCTCAGGATCATCGTGATGGAACCTTTTTAACTTTTCTTTGATTTTATCAATTATCTGAAGCGAATACAGATCATTTTCTTTGTACTGAATAGTAGTATGCCTGTATATCCAGGCAGGCATTGTAAATCTTGACATAGGTATATTTATGAATTTAAATAATCCAAAAGAATTTTAAATACTTATACAAAATAGAACTGAATCGGAAGTGCTAGTGTTTAGGCAGGAATAAATTTAGTGGCAGATCTCAGTAACTATAAGGATTTAAGGAATCAGTTATAAAAAAGGTTACTACCTTATTATATACATATCACATTATACTATAATACATATACACTTTTATGGAAATGCCGGATAAATTATCTGCAACTCATCCCGGCTTCATAAAGAATCTCTAATAAATAAATTAAATATATTGCGAATGAGACGATCCAGAATTTTGGCATTATGTGCCATAGTTATTTCTTTGGCCTCTTGTAAAAAGGAACGCGACATTGAAAATGTAAAACCTTCCGTTGCTTTAAATGATAGTCTGGGAGCTGAAGGATATGCCTGTGTTTATACTATTAAAGCCAATCAGGCTATTGTAGACGGAAGCAGCCTGAATATTCCAGCAGGAAGTGTGGTTTGTATAGAGGCTGGTACCAGAGGGCCGCTTGTACTTAAAAACTTTGCAGGTCAGCCAGGAAGGCCAATTACGTTTGTTAACGGAAATGGTAAGGTAACAATACAATGTTCTTCCAGTAATTCCTACGGACTAAAACTTTCCAATTGTAAATATGTAAAACTTGCTGGTAATGGTTCTTCTGATGAATATGGTATTCATGTTTCCGGTTCCCATATAGGGGTTACCTTCGAAGGGTTGTCTACCAATTGGGAAATGTCCAATGTTGAGATCAGTAATATAGGGTTTGCCGGTCTTATGGGAAAAACAGACCCGTCTTGTGATCCTGCTACATGGAGAGGAAATTTTACAATGAGAGATGTGTCCGTACATGATAATTATGTACATGATGTTACGGGTGAAGGATTTTATATAGGGAACTCCTTTTATGAGGGAGGAAGAAGTCTTTCGTGCGGAAATATTTTACCACACAGCATAGAGGGATTAAAGGTATATAGAAATAAGGTAGTGAATAGTGGCTGTGAAGGTATACAGGTAGGATGTGCCACTAAGGGTTGTGAAATATTTGATAATACAATAGAAAATTTTGGTAAGTCACCTTTTGCAGATAATCAGAATAACGGACTGCAGATTGGCGAAGGAACAGGTGGTTTGTGCTACAATAATATTATAAAAAACGGCCCTGGTAATGGTATTATATGTCTTGGCTATGGGGATAATGTAGTGTATAACAACCTGATAATAAATGCAGGGGCATTTGGTATCTTCTCAGATTCAAGATATACACCAGGACAATTCTTTAAATTTGCCAATAATACAATTGTTAATAGTGGAAAAGACGGGATAATGGTGTATTCGGAGAAAATTCCAATGAACTTTGTAGTAAACAATATTATTGCCGGGCCTAAAAATGGCAAGTTCATTTCCACCAGAAGCAGTAATGTAAAACTCACAGCTTCCAATAACCTTCATGCAGCAACAGTGGCAGAAGTTAAATTCCTAAATCCTTCAGCAAACGATTTTAGAATCGGATCCGGTTCGCCTGCCTTGGATAAAGGAACGAATACAGCATCGTATGGTATCGTATCCGACTTCGGAGGTAGCAGAAGACCATTAGGTACAGCTTATGATATCGGTGCATTTGAAGGTAGTGCATCTCCACTTTCAAGTAATAGTCCTTCCGGTACTGAGGCTGAGGCTCAGATTGTACGCCTGACACTGGTGGATGCGGTTTCGGGAAGAGACCTGATGACCATAAAAGATGGAGCCACTATTAGCTATAGTGCACTTGGTACAAATAAAATTAACGTTCGTGCCGATACTAATTCGGGAACTAAAAGTGTACTTTTTAAGTTCGATGGTGAGAATATAAGGACCGAAAGTGGGATACCCTATACCATGCATGGTGATGCAGGTATGGGTAAATACAACCCCTGGACTCCTGCGTATGGAGCGCATAAAATCACTACAATTCCATACACCAAAGAGGGGGCTTCAGGCTCTGCAGGTCCGGTCTATACAGTATCCATTAATGTTACTGCCTGATGAAGCTTATGGTGTAATATGAAAAGTGTTCGGAAACCATTGTGAAAACAGGGTTTCTGAGCACTTTTTGAAATTAAAGATAGATCAAAAGTGTCTGCATATCGGCACGTTAATGATAAATAATAAAAGAGTTAGATGGGCTTTTACAGAAGGCAATATGATGTTGAATGGTCCGTTTCTTGATTAGATTAGTCCAAATTGTACGATAAATTTTGCTATCATTATTTTCAACTAAATTAGAAATACTCTATAAGTAAACCTCTACTTTTTACCGTGTATTAAGGCAGTTAATTCTGCGCAGAAACAAATAAGCATTATCGCCCATGCTTGAAAAGCATCTTATTAATCAATCGATTGGCCTTTAATACCGGTAAAACTCAAACAAATCTTTTGTACTCTTAACAAAACACATTAAAAATGAGAAGATCTAGTATTTTGATGGCCTTATGTGTCATGGGTATTTCTATTACCTCCTGTAAAAAAGAGCATGAAGTCACCAAAAACAGTGCAGCTGAAGGTAGTTTGGCAGCAGTTCAGGGTTATTCATGCGTCTATACAATAAAAACAAGTCAAACAGTGGTGGACGGAAGCACACTTAACCTTCCGGCAGGAAGTGTAGTGTGTATCGAAGCAGGTTCCCGAGGCCCACTCTTGATAAAAAATTTCCAGGGCCAGGCTGGTAAACCTATTACCTTTGTTAACTCAAATGGAAAGGTTAATATCAATGCATCTAAAAGTAATGGATATGGTTTGAAATTTTCAAATTGTAAGTACATCAAAGTTGCCGGAAACGGATCTAATGATCAGTATGGTATTCATGTAAATGGATCGCATATTGGTGTTAGCTTTGAAGGTTTGTCAACCAACTGGGAAATCTCAAATGTGGAAATCAGTAATATCGGTTTTGCTGGTTTGATGGGTAAAACAGACCCTACCTGTGATCCTGCTACATGGAATGGTAACTTTACAATGAGAGATGTATCCATACATGATAACTATGTACACGATGTTACAGGGGAAGGATTCTATATCGGTAATTCGTTTTATCAGGGGGGAAGAGATCTTTCCTGTGGAAAAATCAAACCTCACAACATAGAAGGTCTTCGTCTGTTTAGAAACAAAATTGTTAATTCAGGTTGTGAAGGTATTCAGGTAGGTTGTGTAACAAAGGGATGTGAAATTTTTGATAATACCATTGAAAACTTTGGAAAAGATCCATTTGCCAATTTCCAGAATAATGGTCTGCAGATAGGTGAAGGTACCGGTGGTTTGTGCTATAATAATATTATTAAGAATGGCCCTGGTAACGGTATTATTTGTCTTGGCTATGGCGACAACGTAGTATATAATAATATCATCATCAATGCAGGTGAATATGGTGTGTATGCTGATACTAGAGAAACTCCTGGAAAAGCTTTTAACTTTATCAATAACACGATCATCAACAGTGGAAATGATGGGTTTATGATTGCTGCGGGTAAAATTCCAATGAACAATATCATCAATAACATCATTGTGAATCCTAAGTCAGGTAAATATATCAACACAAGAAACAGTGCAAAGGTAACTTCTGCTGGTAACTTTACAACAATGAATATTTCGGAAGTGAAATTCGTGAATAGTTCCGGTGGAGACTATCGTTTAGCTGCGGGATCACCAGCCATTGACAAAGGGGTTGATGTGTCTTCTTATGGAGTGACCTATGACTTTTCTAAAACAGCCAGACCAACAGGTAAGGGGTACGATATCGGTGCATTTGAAGGTACTTCTTCCGGAGCTCCTGTAGATCCTAGTCCTGGTACAGGTGGAAGTACTCCAACCAATCCGGGTACCGAAAATCCAACACCTATTCCAGGCCAAACAAGGGTGACAAGTCTTACACTTGTAAATGCTGATACAGACAAAGATATCATGACTCTGACAAATGGATCAGAAATTGATTATTCAAAAATTGGTACTAAGAACATCAATGTAAGAGCGAATGTACCGTCAGGTTTTTCTGGAAGTGTACAGTTTAAGCTGGATGGTAATGTAGTGAGTGCCGAAAGTTATGTGCCTCTGACTATGTTTGGTGATGCAGGTAACGATTATAAACCTGGGACCTTTACAGAAGGAAATCATAAATTGTCTGTGGTCGACTATACAGGTGCCAATGCACAGGGAACTGTAGTGGGTACAACGGAGATTTCTTTCACTGTGAAAAATGGATCCGCTATTCCTGCTCCAGGATCAAATGCGGTTACAAGTCTTACGCTGGTAAATGCGGATACAGATAAAGATATCATGACTCTGACAAACGGAGCGGTAATAGACTACTCCAAAATTGGTACAAAGAATATCAATGTAAGGGCGAATACAGTAAACGGATTTGCTGGAAGTGTTCAGTTTAAGTTGAATGGTACTGTAGTTACTACAGAAAGCTATGCGCCTTTAACAATGTTTGGCGATGCGGGTACAGATTACAAACCTGGTACTTTCCCGGAAGGGACTCATAAACTGACGGTTGTTGATTACTCAGGCGCCAATGGTCAGGGTACAGTCGGAGGAACTACCGAGCTGTCGATTACAGTAACAAATGGCACTGGGTCAACACCATCGACCGGTAATGTTGTTGAAAAATTCATATTGGTTGATGCTGAGACAAACAGGGAAATAACAACCATTACCAATGGAGCCACGATCAGTCTTTCAGCTCTTAATGTCAAGAAAATAAATATTAAGGCAGCTACAGGAAGCGGAGTAAAAAGTGTAGCCTTTAAAATGGATGGTAAATCAGGAAGAATTGAAAATGATGTTCCGTTTGCTATCGGAGGAGATACTAAGGGCGATTATAATTCTTATTATCTTGCTTTAGGAACGCACACAGTTTCTGCAACACCTTACAGTCAGGTAGGTAAGAAAGGCGCTGAAGGATCTACCTTATCGGTTACCTTTAATCTGATTAAATAATAAGCTTATAGTAATTATGAGCTAAACTTAATACCCGGCGCTTGCCGGGTATTTTTTTATTTGATATTTTTATCTTAAATACATGTTTTTTTAATCCTTTTTATAAGAATTTTAATAATGATTATCAGATTTGTCCTCCTTTTGACCTGTGTAATCCTTTTCGGACAATATAAATTTGAAGAACCTGAATGTGATTGCGATTTTATTCTTGAACCAGACACAGAACAGCTAAACGGAAATAAAACATTTGTAAAACCCGGAGATGTCATATGTATTCTGGGGGGAAAAAGAAGAAGTCTTCAGCTTGTTAATATACAGGGTGATTCTTTGAATCCCGTAAAGGTTGTCAATTGCAGGGGAAGAGTTGAAATCTCCAATAATGTATTTGGCTATGGGATAAAATTGGACAACTGTCAGTATATCCACCTTACAGGTTCCGGAGTAGAAGATATTAAATATGGTTTTTTGATTGATTCTACTAAAAAAGGAGCAAGCGGTATAATGGTCGGCAATGGAAGCTCTGATTTTGAAATCGATCATATGGAAATAAAGAACAGCGGTTTTGCAGGTATTATGGCAAAGACAGATCCCGATTGCGAAGGTACTTATAACAGGGGTAACTTTATACAAAAAAATGTTTTGATTCATGACAATTACATTCATCATGTCAATGGTGAAGGGCTTTATGTCGGAAACTCCTTTTACTCCGGCTGGAATGGTAATAAAAAATGTCCTGACACGCTGTTATTCCCGCATGAGCTTAAAAATATAAAGATCTATAATAACAAAATTGCCAATACCAAATGGGATGGTATACAGCTGGGATGCGCGGTGAGTGATGCTGAAATTTTTAATAACCGTATAGACAGTTTTGGGCTTGCCAACATCGGATCTCAGCGAAATGGAATACAGGTCGGGCTTGGTACTACCGGTCTTGTTTATAATAATCGCATACTATACGGTATGGGAAATGGTATTATAGTTATCGGAATTGGAGATAATATCATTTACAATAATCTTATCCATGATTGTAAGGAATATGGTATCTTTTGCGATAACAGGGAAGTGAGAGATTCTTCAAAAATCATTTTGGTAAACAACTCTATATTAAACCCTAAAAAGCAGGGGATCAAAATGTCTAATGAGCTTACCGATAACTATATACTTAATAATATAATTATCCGTCCTGGTGAACCTGGAGATAAAAAGGATTATTATATATCTTTTAGTGATGGGGCTGTTGCCCAAACAGAAGGAAACTTTACTTCCACGAATAAGGCCTGGATTAAGCCATTACTGGAGAACCGTATCGTTTCCGATATAGCCCATAAGGGAAAGCAGCAGACTGTTTTTGTGGTGGAAACAGATATCAATGGAAAAGTTAGAAGGAAAAGCGGAGTACCAGATCCCGGATGTGTTGAATTTTGAAATGCTGCGAAAGAACTGCGATGTCAGTAATGTATGTAGTGATAGAATTTTGAAGCTAACAATTTTTTATTTGATCCTATTCCCTTGTGTTTAAAGGGGTAATCGGTTTTTGAAAACAAATAAAGTGCGGTTGAGATTTTTAAAATATGGAAAAGCTCAACCGCATTTTGTTGTATGTATTTAACGCAGTATTTTTCTGGGTTGTGTGCTCTGGTTTTGGTTATCGGGCAAAAGCTTGCAACTGCGACTTTATTATCGACGAATCTGTTCTGTATGTAGATGGGAACAATTTGAAAATTAAGCCGGGAGCTACGATCTGTATAAAAGCATCTGAAAAAAAGTATCTGGGTTTTGCCAATATACATGGAACAGCGGAAAAACCTGTAACAATTGTTAATTGCGGAGGAAGGGTGATTGTAGGGAATGAAGACTGGTATTACGGTATAAGGTTTAATAATTGTTCCAATTTCAGGATTACAGGAACGGGAGATCCTCAGATTACTTATGGTTTTGCAGTAGTTAAAACGGCCAATGAAATTTCGGGCGTTTCTATTGGAATGTTATCAACCGATGTAGAGATCGATCATGTAGAGATTGGCAATACAGGGTTTGCAGGTATTATGGTGAAGACAGATCCGGATTGTAGTGGTATTCCTAACAGGGGAAATTTTGTTCAGACTAATACATACATTCATGACAATTATATACACAACACTAAGGGAGAAGGGATCTACCTTGGGTTTCCCCATTACAGGGGTGTGGTTAAAGAATGTAACGGCAGTTATATAAGGGTTTTGCCTCACGATGTAGTGGGGGTCAGAATTTATAATAACCTCCTAAAGAATATTGGAAGAGAAGGTATACAGGTGGGATGTGCTACAAGAGATGTTAAAATTTTTTCCAATCAAATCGATACTTATGGAACAGTGAAAGAGTACTATCATTCGGCAGGAGTACATCTGAGTACAGGTACTACAGGAGAATTGTACAACAATATGATCTCCAACGGAGGGGGACCAGGATTGTGGCTGAATGGGGCAGGGGATAATTTTATTTACAATAATATTTTTATGAATGTTGCCTTAAACGGGCAAATAGCAATATTTCTGGAAGATAGTCTCGTAAGCCCTGGAAAAGGATATCATATCATCAATAATACGATTCTATCCGAAGCTTCCCAGGGGATAGTTATGAATTCTAATTTTTATAGTTCAGGGCATGAATTTATTAATAACATTCTGGTAACGGCGAGAGGCGAGAACTATTTTTATGTAGCCAATCCTGAAGCCTGGGTAGAATTAGCGAATGCTACTGCTCATAGTGCTGAAGAACTATTTCTTAATGGTTATTATCTGACAGAGAAATCCCCAATGGTTGATGTGGGTGTCGAAACACCCGGACTGGCTGTAACCGAAGATTTTGAAGGGAATCAACGACCAAGGGGAAATGGTATTGATATTGGTGCGATAGAGTCACCGTTTGTCAGGGAGGTCGACGATTTTTCAGTATTCCCAGTTCCTTTTGCAGGTGAGGCTAAGATTGTTTTTTTTCTAAAAGAGGAAACAGAAGTTAGCCTGGGCCTTTACGATGCCAGAGGGGTGTTGGTAAAGGAGATTATACCTTCCAAAAAGATGCATTCCAAACATTACAATTATACAGTGAATGATACGGATCTCAGTTCCGGAGTGTATTTCTGTCGCCTGCAAAGGGGAAAAATGGTAAAGGCGAAGAAAGTGGTAGTGCAGAAGTAAGAATATAATTTGATTTAATCTTAATATGAAAACAATTGGTAGTATTATAAATAAACTAAAATCTGATCCGGTATTTAAAAAGATTATTCACAGATTGCTTATACCAAAAAATCAGGCCAGGCCAAGAGCCTGGGTGAAATGGTTTATCAATCCTCTGTTGCATAAAAAGGGAACAGGCAGTGTTATTCGAGCCAATACCAGAATGGATGTAATGCCTTTTAATCCTTTTGTTGTTGGTAAGTATTCAACGATAGAAGATTTTTCCACCATCAACAATGGTATGGGGCCGGTAGTAATAGGGGATCATGTACGGGTGGGTATGTCAAATGTTATCATAGGCCCCGTAAGCATTGGGAATTATGTTATCCTTGCCCAGAATATAGTTGTCTCAGGATTAAACCATGGCTATGAAGATGTATCTGTGCCAATATCCAGGCAGAAATGTTCTACTGCCGCTATCATAATAGAGGAGGAGTGCTGGATCGGAGCCAATTCCGTTATAACTGCCGGAGTAAAGATAGGGAAACATGCTGTGGTTGCGGCAGGAAGTGTAGTAACCAAAGACGTCCCTGCCTATTCCATTGTTGCCGGTAATCCTGCCAGGGTTATTAAACAACATAATCCCGAAACAGGACAATGGGAAAGAGTTAAAGAGTTTACTATACAAAACAGAGTTAATTGATTAAAAAGTTACGATATGGAGGGAATAACGCTTTATTCAAAGATTGTATTCTGGATTGGTTTGCTGGTTGTATTCTATACGTACATAGGGTATGGAATCCTTATGTTTTTATTGGTCAGAATAAAAAGAATCTTTAAAGGAAAGAGGAGTACTGGTGATAGAGCCTATGAGCCGGAAGTAAGCTTTGTTGTTCCATGTTATAACGAATCGGAAGTAATAGCATCCAAAATACAAAACACACTTGAACTGGAGTATCCTAAGGATAAGCTTAAAATAATTATTATAACCGACGGCTCTACGGATGGGACACCTGAAATAGTACGACAGTATGAAAATATCCTGCTTCTGCATGAAGACCAGCGGGGTGGAAAATCTGCTGCGGAAAACAGGGCAATGAAGTATGTTAACTCCCCGATTGTAATTTTTTCGGATGCCAATACCATTTTACCCAAAGAAGCAATTAGGGAAATAGTAAAACATTATGCAGATCCTCAAGTTGGAGCTGTGAGCGGTGAAAAAAGGATTATGTCCAAAGATGTGGATACTGCATCAGGGGCAGGAGAAGGAGTGTATTGGAAATATGAATCTTTTTTAAAGCGAATGGACTCAGAAATGTCGACAATCGTCGGAGCGGCAGGTGAATTATTCTCTTTCAGGAAAGAGTTGTTTTCGGATCTGGAAACAGATACCATATTGGATGATTTTATGCTATCTATGAGAATAGCAGAGAAAGGGTACAGGGTCGTATACGAACCCAACGCATATGCTATGGAAACAGCCTCTGCTTCTGTAAGGGAAGAATTGAAGAGAAAAGTAAGGATTTGTGCTGGTGGCTGGCAGTCGATGGGCAGGCTTATCTCTGTAATGAATCCAGTGAAAAATTTCTGGCTGGCATTTCAGTTTATTTCACACAGGGTACTAAGGTGGAGCATAACTCCGGTTATGCTGCTCTTAATGCTTCCTGCCAATGGCTTATTATTTTTTGAACATTATGTCTATCAGATCACTTTTGTCGCTCAGGTATTCTTTTACCTGTGTGCTATGATCGGCTGGTACCTTGCTAACAGAGAGCTCAAGGTAAAGCTTTTGTTTATACCTTATTATTTCTTCATAATGAATTATGCCGTTTTTGCCGGATTTATAAGGTATGTGAGAGGAGAACAGTCGGCAGCATGGGAAAGGTCCAAAAGAGGGGCTGTTATATCCTGATTGTACATACATATTCAAAACTCCATAGCAGCCTTTCGTCGCAGTAAGGCTGCTTTTTTATTCGATGTAACGGACACAGGAACCTGGTGATCCGGATTAAGTTTTTTAGGAAGTTGAAAACACCCAGGCGGGTTATGGGTTTTAAAAGATACTCAACTTTGAGGTATTGATTCATCCAGGGAAGTATGTAGTGTCGTTTGGGACAGGTAATACTATCTGACTGAACCAGAGGGTGAATTTTATTCCATGCAGGTATGATCGTTAAGCTCTGCTGTATACTCATTGGATTTCCCGCACTATCTTTTGCACAGATAATGTTACCTGCTATAGCCTCACATAAATTTACAGGTCTTGTATCCTTTTATCATCCTGCTTATCTGAATGAAAACGACGGCCAGTTAGAGGTGTATTTTCCTTTTAACGGATATGTAGGAATGGGGAATAATTTTACCAAACACTCTACAATTGCTACAGCATTAAGAGGTAGCCAGACTACTCAGGCATATCTCCTTGGACATCCGGAAATTTTCAGGAATACAAACAGAATGCGGGTGGATGCTATGGTGTTCACCTTTCTGGCATATTATATCCCCGAGCGTCTGAGGGGAGCATTGGCGTTTAATGGGGGAATTGCAGACAAAGCGGAAATGAAGCTGGCTTTCCCCGGCGCCCTTATGAAAGTTGTTTTGGGGGGAGATCAAACACTCGCGGGACAAAACCTGCAAATGGATAATATTTATGTAAATGCTCTTTATTATCGGGAATTTTTTATTGGAGGAGCCGCAAAAATTTATAAAAAGAAAAGCATTGCCATTTCAGCAGGAGGGAGAGTAAAGTTCCTGACAGGACTTGCATCAGTGCTTAGCCGGGATGCTTACGTGAACGTTTTTATGGAGGGAAACGGAGAGTATATTAATGCCGATACGGAATTTGAGGTGCAGACTTCCAATATACTGGATGGTTCTTCCAATTTATTCAATGGTGTAGGAAATGGTATCGCTGCAGATGCCGGACTTTCTTTTTTTATTAAGAATTTTACGGTATCTGTTGCTGCCCTGAATATAGGTGGAATAAGATTTCATAAAGCTGAGGAAAGGCTTCAGCACCGTTCGTCTCTTCGTTTTGAAGGCTTTAGTGCTGATGAAGGATTTAAAGGTATTAAAGACGATACCATCTTTCATGATTTAACAGTAAACAGAAGTAAGAGTGTCTACAACCATCCCTTAACTAAGAGGTTGCAGGTCCTGTGCTCCTGGCAGAGTCAGATGGAAGAAAAACTATTGTTTCGGAAAACACTGGTGCGCTACAGCAAGCACAGAGTCTATTTTTCATTTTCAGGCGAATTGGATGAATTTAGCATCAATGATTTTTCGAATTATATCTGTGCGGGTTATGTGTACAACTGGAAGGATTTTTTTGAAATAGGACCAGGTTTTTTTGCCGGCGGAAATGCCAGGCTGGGGATCGGTTGTATGGCTTCCGTGAAATATAAATGGTTTGCGCTGGGAGCGGGTACATCTAATTTGTTTCCTTTCATTTTTCAACAGGGAAGAGGAACAGATTTTTCCCTTAATTCTTATTTCTCTTTTTAGCCATTCCTGTTTTTAAATTTAAGATTTTAACTGTCTGGAATGTAAGTGTTTGTGGTACAAAAGTTTATTGTTCGGTTAACGAAGATTTTTTTCCTGAAAAAGGGGCGGGCTGACAGTCAGTCAGGGGCCGAAAAATAGTTCTAACCAGGGAACTAATGCATAAAAAATGCCTTTTTAATAAAGATCTGTAAGATTTCAATCTAAAACCTGTCAGGAAATTGACGGAATCTTTATAGATTTGTCCTCTCATTGGAAAAAATATTATGCAATTAAGTGAACAGGAACTAATTAGAAGAGAAGAAAGGGAAACTTTGATGAAAATGGGGATAAACCCCTATCCGTCAGAGACTTTTCATGTAAACGTATCAGCAAAAGACATCCATCAGCATTACGAGCAGCGAAAGACTGACTATAAGAATGTTTCCATTGCAGGAAGGATTATGAGCAGAAGGATTATGGGAAATGCGTCTTTTGTGGAACTTCAGGATAGTTCTGGCAGAATACAGTTATACGTCAGAAGGGATGATCTTTGCCCGGGTGAGGATAAAACCTATTACAATACGTTTTTTAAGAAGCTTCTGGGAATTGGTGATTTCATCGGAGTAAGGGGATATGTATTCACTACTCAGACAGGTGAAATTTCGATTCACGTTACAAGTCTTACCTTGCTTACCAAAGCATTAAAACCTCTGCCTGTTGTAAAGGAAGCAGAAGATGAATTCGGTAATAAAAAAGTATTCGATGCCTTTTCTGATCCGGAGCAGAGATATCGTCAGAGATATGTGGATCTAATCGTAAATCCGGATGTAAAGGATACCTTTATTAAGAGAACTGCTCTTGTGAATACAATGAGAGAGTATCTTAACAACAAAGGTTATCTTGAAGTAGAAACACCTATTCTGCAGCCTATTTATGGTGGTGCTTCCGCAAGGCCTTTCAAGACGCATCACAACACGCTGGATATTCCATTGTATCTAAGAATAGCCAACGAGCTGTATCTGAAAAGACTGATCGTAGGCGGGTTTGATGGGGTTTATGAATTCTCCAAAGACTTCAGAAACGAGGGGATGTCCCGTTTCCATAATCCTGAGTTTACTCAGATAGAATTGTATGTGGCCTACAAGGATTATAACTGGATGGCAGACCTGGTAGAGGAGATGGTGGAAAAAATTGCGCTGAAGCTGCACGGAACTACCGAGGTAAAAGTGGGAAATAACGTGATCAGTTTCCAGAGACCATGGAAGCGTTTTACCATGTTTGAAGCCATTAAGCATTTTACCGGTATCACTATTGATGATATGAATGAAGCAGAGCTTAGGGAAGCAGCTAAGAATCTTGGAGTGGCAGTGGACGATACAATGGGTAAAGGAAAGCTGATAGATGAAATTTTTGGAGCGAAGTGTGAGCCAAACCTTATCCAGCCAACCTTTATTATGGATTATCCGGTGGAAATGTCTCCACTGGCTAAGAGACACAGATCAAAAGAGGGACTTGTGGAGCGCTTCGAAGTAATCTGTAACGGAAAAGAAATCTGTAACTCCTTCTCAGAATTGAATGATCCTGTAGATCAGAGAGCAAGATTTGAAGAACAGTTGGAGCTTGGAAAAAGAGGTGATTCGGAAGCAATGGTGCTGGATGAAGACTTCTTAAGAGCTCTTGAGTATGGTATGCCTCCGACTGCCGGTCTGGGTATTGGTATTGATCGTCTTGCAATGATCATGACCAACTCCAACTCAATACAGGATGTGATCTTCTTCCCTCAGATGAAACCAGAGAAGCAGGTACAACTTGCTGCGGATTCTGAATACCTTGCAAGGGGCATTCAGAAGGAATGGATTCCGCTAATGCAGAAGGCAGGTATTAATACCATTGAACAATTAAAAGCTGCCAATGCCAACAAGCTGTTCAATGACCTTTGCGGAATGAGAAAAAAGATGAAGCTTGAAATCAAAGCACCTACCTTAGAAGAGGTGAAGTCCTGGATTGAAGCTTAAGAGCTAATACATAACAATTAAAAGTGTAAGTATCGAAAGGTGCTTACACTTTGTTTTTAATAGAACAGAAATTTCCATTTATTTTCTTTAACCTCATTTAGTAGAATGAAATTACTTACTCCCGAACATTGGAAAAGCTATGAACTGATAGACTCGGGAAATTATAAAAAGCTGGAGAAGTTTGGTGAATTTATTCTGTCCCGTCCGGAACCTCAGGCGGTATGGGATCCATCCATGCGGGAGGATGAGTGGAACAGAATGAATAATGCTGCTTTTGTTAAGAAAAAAGAAGAGGGGCACAAAAACTTTGACAGTGAAAGAGGAGAGTGGGTGTTAAAGAAAGGTATGCAGCAGCAATGGCTCATGCCATATTCTTATAAAGACATGAATTTGAAATTCCGCTTGGGACTTTCAAGTTTTAAGCATGTGGGAATTTTTCCTGAACAGGCTTCTAACTGGGATTATATCTATGATACGGTTAAAGCCATGCCTGGAAAACCAAAGGTACTAAACCTTTTTGCCTATACCGGGGGCGCTTCTATTGCCGCCAAAGCTGCAGGAGCGGATGTAACACATGTGGATTCGGTAAAGCAGGTCATTTCATGGTCAAGGGAAAATATGGTAGCATCACAACTAACGGATATTCGTTGGGTGGTGGAAGATGCCATGAAGTTTGTTCAACGGGAAGTAAAGAGAGGAAATACGTATCAGGGTATTATTCTTGATCCTCCTGCCTACGGTAGAGGCCCTTCCGGAGAAAAGTGGGTAATAGAAGAACACCTCAATCAAATGCTTAAGCTTTGCGCAGAACTGTTGGACAAAGAAAATTACTTTTTTATCATCAACCTTTATTCCATAGGTTTTTCTGCCTTAATTCTGGAGACTTTTACACGACAGCTTTTCGGTGGTAGAAAGAATATGGAAATTGGGGAACTGTACCTTCAGGATAGGTTTAATAAAAAACTACCGTTAGGCGTGTTCTCCAGATTCAGCTCTGTGAAACGATAAGCCTTTCTTTCATCCTAAGTCTGCGAAGGATCTGGTTCTTAAAAATGGTGCATCCATTTGTTTTGTATATTATTTAAGAACACACAGATGTTTCGCAAGCTCAAAAGGATGATTCTATTATAGAAGATTATGCTTGGTTAACCTGCCCCTGCTATAATCTTTATTTTAACCTATCATGTCGTAACCGCAACAAATACAAAGAAAGAATAACTGTGCTTTTATAAAAAATACAGCCCGGTTTAGCACTAGTTAGTTTTTCCATAATGATTTAATCAATGTACTTTATCAGATTAGTCGTAAGCTCTGCCACGGATCCGTGTACTAAAGCTCGTGGATTTTCTGTTCTCAGGAGGTACTGAATTCAAGGTTTTTCTATATCAGGAGGGCGATTTGAGGTGAGTTTAACTCTTAACTTATTGTTTAAAAAAGTTTTTAAAGCCTGTCTGTCTCCTGCCATTCCTCCCGGTACATCGCTGTTCTTTGGGCTTCTTATAACTATTGTTCTTTTATACCGGTTGATAAAATAAACAAGCAAATGACAACCAGTAAAAACTGTCTTTGCCCAAAGGTAGATGAATATGAGAAGTTGGACAAGAATAATGATGACACTGGTTCTATCCTTCGCAGGAGTGAATCGGTTTAGTTATGCTGGTTTTCAGGCGCCAGCCCTTAATAAAGATACTAATATTGTAGTTCCTGAACGGGTAAATTTTACCTATGCCGCTGAACGATCCAGACCTTCGGTAGTTTTTATTCAAACCTATTCCAGTTCTCCACTGGGTTCGGCTTCTCTTGAAAATCCACTTCAAGAGTTATTGGAAGAATTGTATGGCGAACAGGCTGACTCTCCAAGGGATGACCAAAGTAAGGAAGAAGAGGAGCCCAGGGAATATCCTATCGCCTCAGCTTCGGGTGTTATTGTGTCTCCTGAGGGGTATATAGTGAGCAACAATCACGTGATCGATGGTGCAGACAGAATTGAAATAGTTCTAAACGACAAAAGAAGTTATGCTGCAAAAGTAATCGGCGTGGACCCGGAAACAGATTTAAGTCTTCTGAAAATAGATGAAAGTGCATTGACGCCCATTGTATATGGTAATTCTGATGTGATAAAGATAGGAGAGTGGGTACTGGCTGTCGGCAATCCATTTAACCTTACCTCTACTGTCACCGCCGGCATTGTAAGTGCAAAGGGACGAAATGTGGGAGTGCTGGCTGAACAAAGCAATATGGCCATAGAATCCTTTATTCAGACAGACGCTGTTGTAAATGTTGGGAATAGTGGAGGAGCGCTGGTTAACCTGAAAGGGGAGCTGATAGGTATCAACACAGCCATTGCCAGTCCCACAGGGTCGTATGCAGGATACTCCTTTGCAGTGCCTTCCAATATTGTATACAAGGTGGTGGAAGACCTAAAAAACTACGGTCAGGTTCAAAGAGCTATTTTGGGAATTACAATACAGGATCTGGATGCTGCGCTTGTTAAAGCCAATAAAATTCCTGATTTCCACGGAGTATATGTAGATTCTGTTGTAAAGGGAAGTTCAGCAGGTGATGCCGGTTTACAGAAAGGTGATATTATTAAGAGAATCGACGGCCAAATCGTGGAGTCTCCGGCAGAACTTCAGGAAATCGTTGCCATTCGCCGTCCTGGTGATAAGATTATTATGGCTTATTCGAGGGCAGGAAAAGAATATGAAACGGAAGTATTACTTAAAAACAGTGCCGGAAGTACGAAGCTAACTAAAAAAGATCCTTATGAAATGGCAACTCTGGTAGGCGCTGAAATAAGAGATCTTACAAAAGAAGAAGCTAGGAAGTTGAAGGTAAAAGGTGGGGTAAAAATAGAAAAAGTTTTATCGGGGAAGTTTAAGAAGGCAGGTATGGCGGACGGGTTTGTGATTACCCATATTGATAAGATTCCTGTTAAATCCACTGAAGATGCCACAAAAATAATTAAGAAGAATAAACATAATGAAGTGCTTATACAGGGAGTATATCCCGATGGAAGGAAAGCATATTATGCCATAGCATTTTAAAAGGTTGTTGGAGGGGAAATAAGCAGTTGGGGAGTATTACTCCTCTCTGCTTATTTAATTTGGATATCTGTGTCAATATAGTGTCAAACCTATTTTGTAGAAAAAAATGCTTCCTTATGGGCTCAATGAAAATTCAATCTGTTATCTTTGTGGTGGAAATGCAAGACTGGTAAGCGAGAAAGATTCATAATAGAATCCATCCGGTCAACTTGTAAGACTTGATGGGAATAGGATAAAACATACCTGCAATAGCTCCCCATTCAGATGCCCTTTATCTGAAAAGTTCTAATCCTGTAATATTCTTCATTAACGTCTTACTATTCATCCAGGTTAAAGTAACATGCGTTTGGGATCCCGGAGATAATGCATGGTTGTAACGCTCTTCATAGGGTGTATGGGCGACTGGCAGACGAACCAATTACCTTTCGGTAAAACTATATAGTAATAAGTTTAAAATTTATGACATCCAATAAAATACAGGAGGAAAAACTCTTCACAGGATATCAGGTCTTTATGATTGCCATGTTGGCGATACTTCAGTTTACTGTTGTTCTGGACTTCATGGTATTGGCCCCGCTGGGCGTAATACTGTTAAAAGACCTGGGAATGAAAACGTCCCAGTTTGGTCTTGTTGTTTCCGGATATGCCATTAGCGCAGGTATTGCCGGAATTCTTGCTGCAGGTTTTGCAGATAAATTTGACAGGAAGAAATTGCTGATGTTTTTTTATGTCGGGTTTATCGTAGGAACTGTTTGTTGTGCTTTAGCCACCAGTTTTCATACCTTACTAATCGCCAGAATTGTCACCGGTTTATTTGGAGGAGTATTGTCTTCCCTGGGATTTGTGATTATTACCGACTTGTTTAAAATGGAGGTGAGGGGAAGAGTGATGGGCTTTGTGCAAATGGCCTTTTCTGCAAGTCAGGTATTAGGTATTCCCGTTGGGCTATATCTTGCCAGTAAGTTTTCCTGGCATGCTCCCTTTTGGATGATAGCAGGAATGGGTATTATTATAGGAGCCATCCTTATCATCTACATGAAGCCTGTAACCGATCACCTGAAAATTAAATCGGATCAAAATGCTTTGGCTCTTCTGGCAACAACACTTTTCAATCCTTCTTATCTGCAAGCTTTTGGATCAACTACATTGCTGGCAACAGGTGGATTTATGATTATGCCTTTTGCCAGCGCATTTACAAGTAACAACCTTGGAATTCCTCAGGATGACCTTCCTTTGTTATACGGAGTTACGGGGATATTCTCCATGTTTGCAGGGCCAATAATAGGAAAATACAGCGATGTATTGGGTAAGTATACTGTTTTCCTGGTTGGAACTGTTTTAAGTATTGTTACAATGTTAATTTATTGTCATCTGGGAATTACTCCTTTATGGCTGCTAATTGTTATAAACGTTGTTATGTTTATGGGAATTTCAGCCCGTATCATTGCTTCTTCTGCTTTAATGACAGGTGTTCCGAACGCAAACGACAGAGGAGCATTTATGAGCATCAATTCTGCCGTTCAGCAAATTTCAGGAGGTATAGGATCAGCCATAGCTGGTCTTATTGTGGTGCAAACGTCTGAGGGGAAAATTTTAAACTACGATATCCTCGGTTACGTCGTCACGGTAGCCATGCTTATTACACTGGTCGCAATCTATTTTATCAATAAACAGGTAGAAGCCAAACTGAAAACAGCTCAGACAACACCGGGTGTTCCTGCGGAGATCGCTGTTGGGTAAGGCGTATTTATAGTTCAAAAGCAGTATCTTTAGAGGGATAGAACAGATAGAAAAACTTTATTAATTTAATTTTTTATAACCTAACTACTTACTATGAAATGGTTCAGTTTAATCTTTGTCTTTGCGGTATGTACTCAACTAACCTATGCCCAGGGAAAAGAAGTGAAGTATCAGGATGGTTCTGCTACGTTAAAGGGATACTTTGTGAAAGCGCAGGGAACCAAGGGAAAAGCTCCTGGTATAGTGATCATTCATGCCTGGATGGGACTGGACGATCATGCCCGGCATTCAGCTGAAAAACTAGGCAAGCTGGGATACAATGCTTTTGCCGCAGATATTTATGGGGAGAATTCAAGACCTAAGGACAGGCAGGAAGCAGCTCAATTATCTTCCTACTACAAAAACAATCCTTCTGTTTATCAGACCCGCATCAAAGCAGCGATACAAGAACTGATACAACTTGGAACCGATCCTGACAAGATTGTAGTAATGGGCTATTGCTTTGGAGGTACAGGAGCCCTGGAAGCTGCAAGAGGTGACCTTCCGGTTGCCGGAGTAGTTTCGTTTCATGGTGGGCTGGGGAAAGATACATCGCGAACCAATGGCCTGATTAAGCCTAAAGTGCTGGTACTCCACGGGGCGGATGATCCTTTTGTTTCAGAAGCGGAAATCCAAAGCTTGTACAAAGAAATGCGTGAAGGGAAAGCAGACTGGCAGATGGTTTATTATGGAGATGCGGTGCATGCTTTCACCGAAACCCGTGCAGGTAACGATAAATCAAAAGGGGCAGCTTACAATGAAAAAGCTGATGAACGTTCATGGCAGGCTTTGCTTACCTTCCTGAAAGAAGTTTATTAATGCCATCGTTTCAAACGATGGCATTCTTTTCTAGAATAACTTCTCATTATTTTTGTGTCTGTCTTTATCTCGGATGCTCTTCTTTTCCAGACTTTTCGTGAGTGCATCCGTCAGGTCAATGCCGGTCTGATTGGCCAGACATATCAGAACAAACAATACATCGGCAAATTCACCGGCAAGATCCTGATCTTCCTCACCTTTCTTAAAGGATTGTTCTCCATATTTTCTTGCCATGATTTTGGCAACTTCTCCAACCTCTTCCATTAAGATTGCCGTGTTGGTCAGCTCATTAAAATAGCGGACTCCCGTACTTTTAATCCATTGATCAACAGTTTCCTGAGCTTCTTTTATAGTCATTTAAATTTTATTTTTTGTGTCAATAATAATTGTAACCGGCCCGTCATTAAGGAGTTGTACCTGCATGTCTGCGCCAAACTCTCCTGTGTATACCTTTTTCCCAAGCTCTGTTTCGCATTGTTGTACAAATTGCTCATACATGGGTATGGCCTTTTCTGGTCTTGCAGCATCTATAAAAGAAGGCCGGTTACCTTTTTTAGTGCTGGCATGCAGCGTAAACTGACTCACAACCAGTAAGTCACCATTTATATCTTTCAGAGATAAATTCATTTTTCCTTCAGAATCTGAAAAAATTCTGAGGTTAATTATTTTTTTAGTAAGCCAGTCTGTATCTTCCTCCGTATCTTCATGGGCAATTCCCAAAAGAACCAGTAACCCTTGGGTGATACTGGATTTCAGCGAATTGTCTATAGTTACGGAAGCTTGTTTAACTCTTTGAACAACAGCGATCATTGATATATTTTTCTTATTGAAATAAAAATAGGAATTTTGTAAAAAAAATAATGCAAATGCTTTCCAAAAGCAAATCGGACGTAGTGAATAATATTCAGGAATTTATTACCATAAAACGAAAGCCGTTCATTGGGGTTGGAATTGCTCTTGCAGTACTACTAAGCATCTTTATTGCTTTCAGGTTTTGGACAGATGAAAAAAATCCTGTATACCAGCTGTTGTCTTCTTCAGCAGTGGTATTAGTAGAAACAGACGATCTTGCAGAAGTTCTGGCGGATTGCAGAGCTGCTTCTTCCCTTTATTCCTTTGTCCCTTTCCTTGAGTTCGTTACCAATCGTTTTAACGAACCTACAGTACTGGACAGTCTCATTAAATTATCCGGGCATCAAAAGGCCTACATTTCGTTAAATGCCGCAGGTAAAAACGATGTAGATCTGGTTTTTTACCTGAAATGTGATGAAGGTCAAACGTATGCGTATTTTGAGAATCTTGTCCGGGAAGACGATGCATTTTTGCTGGACCGACGACTCTTCGACGACAGGATGATCTATGATTTTGGAAAGCGGGGAGACCGGAATAAGTTTTCTTTTTTGTTTTATAATGGGTTTTTTATTGGAAGTTTTTCAGGATTTTTACTGGAAGATGTGGCACGTAACCTGGAAACAGAGAAGGATTTGACGTGGACAGAGGCTTTCCGTTCCGCAAAGGATACATCCATTACAAGAATATGCATCAATCATAAAAATCTTCCAGGATATTTAGCTCTTTATTGTACCCCGAACTATGTTACAGATAGTAAGAGGCTGGCAACATTTGCCGCTTCTTCAGATTTTAAATGGGAAAAAGGAGAAGAAGGAATAACTCTGCTTGGAAAAACAATAGCATCAGAAAAACAATACCTGACGACATTTAAAACCCAAAGTCCTGTAAAATTCTCAATGGAAGCAGCTATACCGGATAATGCTTCTGCGATATTCCGTCTGGGTATTTCAGATCCGGTAGCCTGGTTTAGCGAATTCAGTGAGCAAAATAAAACCTTTGTTCCGGCAGACACCGCAAATGGTGAGGTGAAGAAAGTTATTCAGCTGATGAAAGACGAGGTAGCCTGGGTTATTGCTGAGCCTGAAATGTCAAACAGAGTGTTTCAATATGCGATTATAAAAACCTCGGATGCAAACGAGCTCATGAAAACATTTAGAGCCCTTGCAGATTCGTCTACTTCTGTTGCGACGAATAACCCTAACAGAAAGATTTATGCTCTTCATAAAAAGAACCTTCTTGAGCAGTTGTTTGGTCCTGTGTTTTCCGGCTTTAAAGAATACTTCCTTACCAGTCATGGAAGTTTTATCGTCATAGGGAACCAGCTGACAGCCCTGGAAGCATATCTTCAGCAGGTGCAAAACGGATTTATTTTCAAGAAGACGGAAGGTGTAAAGTTTTTTGAAGAGCCTTCGAATGTTGCCTTTTATGTAAATCCTTCCCGATCTGAATTTCTGTTGAATAAGCATGTTCGGGATACGAGGATAAAGAATAACTGGCTTAATCCATCTGCTTCTGTTGCTTATGCAGGTGTATACTTTTCTTCAGAGCCTGACCAAACGTACTCCTTCAAATATGTAGTTCGCAAGGGGAAGGGTATAACCACTGGCAAAGCGAAGTCTCTGGCGGCTGGTAAAACGCTGCAGTTCAATGCCGGCCTTATTTCTGAAGCATATCCGGTAAAAGCCATTTCAGGGCTGGAAGAACATTTCCTTGTTCAGGATTCATCCTCTAAAATACACTTGTTTTCCCGATTCGGTACCATATTGTGGAGTACTCAGGTAGATGGAAAGATAAGTTCAGTACCTGTGAGCGGAAATATTGACAAAACGGGAAAAGATGAAATTGTCTTTGCCGTCAAAAATAAAGTATATGCGATCAACGGCGCCAATGGGGTAGTGGTAAAGGGATATCCGGTAACTGTTCCTGGTAAGCCTTATATTACCTCCCTTGCTTTGATTGATTACGATGGTAGCAGGAATTACAGAATATTTGCCGGCGACGATTCCGGTAATTTATATGCTATGGATGTCCAGGGAAAATTGCTTGACGGATGGGCGCCAAAAAAGATCGATTACAGCATCATTGGGCAGCCTGCCCATGTACGAATAGCAGACAAAGATTATATTATCGCATTATCAAGAAAAGGGAAGCTACATGTGTTTAACCGAAAAGGTCAGTATATAAAGGGATTCCCGGTAAAACTGGAGCATGCCAGCTCAAGTTCTTTCTTTATTGAAAAGAGTTCCGCAGCCACCAACAGCTATCTGTCCATTTTATCGGAAAGAGGAGAATTGATTAAAGTGGATTTTACCGGAACGGTTGCCAAAAGGCTACAGCTTTTCCGTTTAAGTCCTGAAAGCAGGTTTGCGTTGTATCCCGACGACAGAATGAAATCGTATACGATTGTCAGAAAAGATAAGAACCGTCTGGATTTTCTGGACATGTCTCTTAGTCCTTTGTTTACACAGACCAATTTCTCTTTGGACAAATACGATATTCGGTATATCCACTCAATTGCCGCCAATGTTTCGTACTGGTTGTTAAACGATCTTTCCAATCACAGGAGTATCGTGTTTACTCCCAAAGGTAAGTTTATAGGAGAGGGATGGATTAAAAGTCAGGAAAAAGCAACTGCCGTGTATCTGGAAAAGTACAACGAGGGCGTTTTGGTAAAAGTGAATAAAAAAAGTATTGACATTGCCCGGATAAAATAACCTTTCCGGTTTATTTCTGTAAATTGACTATACAACTTTAGATAAAATAGTTATGACAATAAGGACACTATTCATTCTGGCATTGACATTGGTTTCACTAAATAGTTTTGCTCAGGGAAGACCTAAGGAAGGGGCCGCTCCAAAGGCAACTATTTATCTTATAGAAGGAGGGTCTGAAAACCTGATTACACATTTGAAAAGGGGGAAAGAAAATAAAATACGGGTAAAACTGGAAGGCGGAATTGAACAGGTGCGGCATACCCTGTATGTTACCTCCAAGCATGCCTCTGTTAAACCAGATCCTGAGGCTGAAAACCAGTACATCATTATTCCAAGGGAAGAAAACGTAGAGATTATTGTGGATGTGAAAACTGAGGAAAATTACAACCAGGTTGAATTGGTAGATAACAATGGCAAACAGAAAAAAAAGCTTGTAAAAACCCTGACTCCGAAGACCTATATGGTAGGGTATGAAAGTGTGAAAGTGCAGTAGAGCTGAAAGTTAAAAGCTTAAAGTTAAAAGCTAAAGTTTAAAATACTTTAAGAGGTTGTAGTGGTTGGGAGCAATATTTTCCATTAAGGGGCAATTATTACGAGAGGAATCTGAGGCCTGTAGCGCCTCGGATTTCTTTCATACATGTGATTAATAGGAGAAAGGCTAATAGGTGGTGTATTTTTTACTAAAACTTTTCGATTCAGGGCTGTGTCCGGTGGTTTATTCAATTTTATAACGATCATTTTTACCAGATGGAAAATACTTTTAATCCGGAGAAGGAACGAGTTAAGCAATACAGAGAAAGTATCGGTTGGAAAAAGTGGGGGCCCTATCTGACAGAGAGGCAATGGGGAACGGTAAGGGAAGATTATAGTGCTTCCGGAAGTGCCTGGGAGTTTATTTCTCATGACATGGCCAGAAGCAGAGCCTACAGGTGGGGGGAAGAAGGTATTGGAGGGATTTCGGATAACAAATCATTCCTTTGTTTTGCCCTTGCTTTGTGGAACGGTAAAGATCCTATTTTGAAAGAAAGGCTTTATGGACTTTCCGGAAACGAAGGAAATCACGGAGAGGACTGCAAAGAGTTGTATTATTATCTGGAAAATACGCCATCGCATTCCTATATGAAAATGCTCTACAAATATCCCCAAAGAGCATTCCCATATTCCCAAATCGTTGAAGAAAACAGTAAACGGACAAAGCTGGATCCGGAATATGAAATCCTGGATACAGGGGTCTTTGACGATGACCGTTATTACGATGTGTTTATAGAATATGCCAAGGCAGATAAAGAAGATATACTTGTCAAAATAAGTATTACGAACAGAGGGGCAGACCATTGCCAACTTACTGTTCTGCCTACAATATGGCTGAGAAATACCTGGTCCTGGAACCCTAAACTTTATAAGCCAGGTATGAGAGCGGTTTCGGATGAGGAGATTTTTATTGATTTCAGACCGCATAAAGCATTTCATCTGTATGCGGAAAACCATGGAAGACCTTTTCTTTTCTGCGAAAATGAAACCAACTACAGACGTCTGTACAACTATCCCAACCCCACACTTTATTGTAAAGATGGAATCAACGATTACATCGTAGAGGGAAAAGCAGAGGCAATTAATCATTCCGAAGGAACTAAAGCGTCTGCATGTTACGTGCTGGATTTTGCTCCGGGAGAAACAAAGGTAGTCCGGCTCAGACTAGCAGATAAAGTGCATCAGGGACCTTTTGAAGAGTTTGAAGAACTATTCAGATTAAGACAGTCTGAAGCAGAGCTCTTTTATGACGACCTTCAGAAAGGCGTTACCGATCCTGAGCTGCGAATGATCCAGCGACAATCGTATGCAGGAATGCTGTGGAGTAAGCAGTTTTATTATTTTAATGTTAACCTGTGGCTGGAAGGAGATCCCGGACAGCCGACACCACCTGAAGAAAGAAAGCATGGTCGCAACAGTCAGTGGAGGCATTTGAGTAACTCCAACATCCTGTCCATGCCGGATAAATGGGAATATCCCTGGTATGCTGCATGGGATCTTGCGTTTCATTGCGTGCCTCTTGCGCGACTGGATCCTAACTTTGCGAAGAGGCAGTTGGTAGTGCTGCTAAGGGAATATTACATGCATCCTAACGGACAAATTCCCGCTTATGAGTGGCATTTCGGTGATGTCAATCCACCGGTACATGCCTGGGCAGCTTATAAGGTATTTCAGATCGACAAGGAATTTACGGGAGAAGGAGATTATGATTTTCTCGAAAAAGTTTTGCATAAACTTTTGCTGAACTTTACCTGGTGGGTTAACCAGAAAGACATAAGCGGTAACAATATATTTGAGGGAGGGTTCCTGGGACTGGATAATATAGGCGTATTTGACAGAAGCCAGAAGCTGCCTACAGGAGGGTATATTGAGCAGGCAGATGGTACAAGCTGGATGGCAATGTATTCTTTGAATCTGCTCAAGATCTGTACAGAGCTGGCTATGGTGAAGCCCGTCTATCAGGATCTGGCTACCAAATTCTTTGAACACTTTCTTTATATAGCCGGTGCAATTACCAATATTGCAGGTGCAGGCATAAGCCTGTGGGATAATGAAGATGAGTTTTTTTATGACGTGCTTCATAAACCGGATGGGGAAAGCATGCCTATGAAAATACGGTCAATGGTAGGCCTGATTCCAATGTTTGCTGTAGAGACCATTGAACCGGAGATGGTATCAGAACTACCCGATTTTAAAAGAAGGCTGGAGTGGGTATTGGAAAACAGACCTGACCTTTCTGTATTGATATCCCGATGGTATGAAGCTGGGAAGGGGGAAACGAGATTATTGTCACTGCTCAGAGGCTACAGGTTGAAAAGTCTGTTACAGAAAGCACTGGATGAAAAGGAGTTTTTGTCTGACTACGGCATCAGAGCTTTGTCAAAATATCATAAAGACAAGCCTTATGAAATAAAGGTTAACGAGACCGTTTTTTCAGTACGTTATCTTCCCGGAGAATCCGACTCCAGACTGTTCGGTGGTAACTCCAACTGGCGTGGACCGATATGGTTTCCGGTCAACTATCTGTTAATAGAGTCCCTGAATAAATTCTACCATTATTTTGGAGACGATTATAAAATCGAATATCCGGTAGGCTCAGGAAATATGCTAAACCTTAAAGAGATTGCCTATCATTTGGGCGAACGTCTCATAAAGCTGTTTACAATGAATGCAGAAGGGAAAAGGCCTGTATTCGGAGATAGTGAAAAGTTAAACAAAGATCCTCATTTTAAAGATTACATTCTTTTCTACGAATACTTCCATGGAGATTCCGGTAAAGGGCTTGGTGCCTCACATCAGACAGGCTGGACAGGATTGATAAGCGAACTGATCATGCAGAAGTATGAGTTTTTAAATCAAAAGCAAAGCTGAAAAGCTGTAAAAATGCAGAAAAGGGAAAATGGGCAGAGTTAAAATAATAATAATAAAGATGTTGCGGGAGGCGTGGTGAATGCCTCCCGTTGTTATGGATGCATGCGTTGAAGATAAAGCTTACTTTTCTTTTCCTTTCTCCCCGACAAATACCTGCGACGAATTTTTGAAAAGTATATTAAAGGTTGTTAATGAACCGTAGATACGGGTGATATACTGTTGCATGTCCACCTTTTCGCTATCTGTAAGCACAGAATGCGCATTGATTTTTTGTTCCAGAACTCTTAAACGGTCTCTTAACATCACGATTTTATGGAAGAAGGTTTCAAGAGGTACTTCTTTAGGTTTAACAGAATCATCATAGGATTTGATGATTAGCGTTCCTTTTTTCCATTTGTCTGCGATATGCACTACTTCCGAAAGATCTGACCATTTTCTTAGAATTTCAATCAGTGTTGTTTCAACATCATCAGTGCTGATCATTCTTTCTTCCGGGGCAAGCAGTTCCAGTACCTCTATTTCTTCCGAATCTTTGGGAACCTCTATGATACCCTTACCGAAAAAACTGATTCTGTAATTTCCGAGTTTGGTTCCGGCAACTATTCCTTCACCAAATCGGGCATGATTAATTCTGGAGCCAACGCCAAGTATTCTTTCCATTAAATTGTAATATATAGTTTGAAGTGTACTAAAGTAATACAAGAGTTATGAAAAAATCAAATCAGATATAATGAAAAGTAACGTAAAGAAAGACCTTTTTGATAGGTTCACCTGGCAGGCAGGAACTGTTGGATAGGAAATATCAAAAGAGTATTAAGGTCTGTTACAATCTATATAATCCCATAAGCCATGGCCTTCTTCAACAGATCCCCGGATCTTTTTACATTCATTTTTTTAGCATGTTTTTTCTGTGTTTGTAAATTGTATGTTCACTTACGAATAAGGATTCTGCAATTTCTTTACTTGTATATCCCTGGCCCATTAAATGTAACACTTCAATTTCTCTTTCGGACAGACCGTGCTCAATCGTTTCGTTCTGAAATGATTTTTTAAATATAGTGTGGTATATACCTTTGTTGTCCTTTTGCTCAATGGTGAAAATGATATTGTTGTTATCTTTATAGTTGTGGATATCAGTAACCTGTTTTACTAATATGTGAGCTTTATTATTTTCATCTTTCATTAAAACTGTAATCTGGTGGAGAAACCATCTTTGAGGCCCTTCATGATGGTTAACAAGAGTAAAGTATGAAATTTTTAAATCATCCACAGTACCTGTTTTGCTATGTTTTTCGAAAGCTTCAAACATTAATGGGAAAATTTTATGAAGAACTATATCAGGCTGACTTGTTGGAAATATTTTTACAGTTTTGAGAAAACCCTCCTTGTGAAAATCTTCCTGGGAATATCCCAGCATATCTAAAATATTTTTACTTACATATAGATATTCCTTGGTTATAATATCGATTATACATACTACACTTGGGAAGAAAGCGGTTAAGGAACGAAATTGAGGTAAATCAATCAGGTTGAAGGATTTATTCGTTTGAGGAATTCTGGCCGGTACATATTGACCAATGACTTTTCCTGCTTGTTTATAATATTCTAAGTTGCTTTTGGTGGATTGGATACTTCTCATAAAAGTGATAGACTACAAAAAAAAGCTAAAACTACTTTCATTACATTGCTATTGTGATAAAGATACCATTTTCGGGTACTTTAAGAAGCGTGGATGATTCAGTAGTACGTACGAAAACTTTTTATAAAAGCGTATGTGCATGAAAAATGTACTTTATGGTATTGTGTTGCCTGCTGAAAATGTTTTGATAATCAGTTGGGGAATAAAAAAAGCTGTCCCATTCTGAGACAGCCTCTCTAAGTTGAAAAAATAAAAAAAATAGAAAAAAATGATTTGAAAGAAGTTACTTTATTAAAGTAAAATTCTATTTAATTTTAATAATAGTCTTGTAATGAGTAAGCTTTACAATGGCAATATTAGAAAGGTTTAAACTGGGGTGCAATTACCAATATTGGGTATTTTTATAGTTTTTTCTAAGTTTGAGCAATGAATTAAGTTACTCTTGAGATGTAGGAAGGAAAATATGCGGCCATTCATGAAAACTCTCAAATTAGGCCCGCCTTCAGTGCTGCTTTAATTAAGTCACCGGATCGTTTTACATCCATTTTTTTTAGCATGTTTTTCCGGTGTTTGTAAACCGTATGCAGACTTATAAAAAGGGCTTCGGAAATTTCACGACTTGAATATCCCTGACTCATGAGGTGGAGAATTTCAATTTCTCTTTCTGTTAAGTTGATAGATTCCTCATCACATAAAAAGGATTCTTTATGAATGTTGCGATAAATGCCATTTTGGTTTTTTTGAGCGATGACAAAAGTTATAGAATTGTCATTTTTAAAATCATGAATATCTGTTACCTGTTTTAATAGCCAGTGAGGTTTGTCGTTTTTATTTAGTCTTATAACAGTTAATTGATTAAGATACCATCTTTGAGAACCGTTTTTGTGCGTCATTAATGAAGAGAATGAAATTTTCAGGTCAAATAAAGTGCCTTGTTGGGCATGCTGGTTAAAAAAAATAAACATTGTAGGAAATATTTTATCCAGTATTATTTTAAGCTGATTGGGAGGAAATAATGAAAACGTCTTGTTGAAACCTTCATGGTAGATATCGCGTGGCTCATGGCCAAGGATAGCTACGATGTTGTCGCTTACAAAAAGGTATTCCTGAGTTAATATGTCGATAACACAAATGATATTGGGCGAGTTTTTCAGATGTGGGTAGGTTTCCTGAAGTTTTTTGATTTTTTCAATATGAAAATAGATGTCTGGCTCATTTGCTAAGGAAATAATCTCCTGATTAATGACATTTAGTTCAATATATTTTTTTTGCAAACCAGTTGTTCCCATAGAAGAATTAGTTTTGTTAATAAAAAAGGTTGTGAAAAAAAAATGACTAAACGTTTCTAAACCCTTCTGTAAATCAGGATGTAATAATAATAAATTTGATGGAATTCTTAAGGGTATGTATAAAAAAAACGGCAGATTCCTTTAGTGAAGCTGCCGTTTTAGTTTAGTGTAGTTTAAAAAATAGCTGGTTGAAATTCCCAAGTAGTACTTAATAATCACAAGACAAAGGTGTCAAAATTAAATCCTGAGGTCAATAACCATTAATGGGTATTTTTACAATAGGATGGTACTCTGTAAAAGTTTTTTAGCATTGGGTATTTTAGATACGGTGGTATTGTAAGGCCTCTAAAAGAAAAAAAAACGACAACTTCAAAAAAGAGAAGCTGTCGTTTGAAGCATAGCTGGTTGAATCTTTAGAATCGTATGGCTTAATAAGGACGTGCAATTATTGCCAAAAAATGTGCGGGTGTCAATAACCATAAATGGGTATTTTTAATTTAGATTCGGTAACAGCATAAACGGCATGGTTGTTCAGGCAAATTGCGGAAGTAATAAAAGGAGAGAAGGCATTGGAAAACTAATTAATAGATCAGGTGATTAAAAAAACAAAAGCCCCATAAAATGGGGCTTTTGTTTTTTTAATAGGTTAGATGTTACTTTTTGGGAACAAAGGTAAAATACCTTACTCCACCATCGTTAGCCGGATCATTTAATGGGCTGTCATCATAGTGATGTCTGATATATAAAGTGTCTTGTGTCAGCTTTATAATCTGATGGTGATAACGTCTGTCGTAATATCCAAGATAGCTGCCATTGGCGAAGTCAAGAGTATACCCTGTTCCTACTCCTGTATTGGCATTTCTTATAATGAATGGTGCCTGCTTGTGGTTAGGGTCAGCGTAGAAGCCATCATCGTACTGCGCCCTTTCTGTACCTGTAAGTTCTTTAGCAAAAGCCCAGTGTACTGTTACATTGTTGTTTTTAGGGATGTACTGATACTGACGCAGGTTGAATGTAAACTCGTTTGACAGCATTCCTTTTTCCCAGGCAGCGCCACCAAAACCATCAGGTTGATCGTACCATTCCGGGTAAGTTGAATTTACACTATATGGACCCACTCCTCCGGTTCTTGGTGCGGAAACCATCACCCAGGTTTTTCCATTTGGAGCTTCAAGACCGCCAGTTAATGCTAAAACAACCGGATCTGTCAGATCAGGGTTAGACATATCATCTTTGTCAACAGTAACAGTTTGTGTAATAGAGGAAGGACCTTTGGCTGTTGTTACACTTAAAGATATTTCATAAGTTCCTTTGAAAGGAAAATATACCGTTGAGGTTTCTGATTTAGAGCTGTCTCCATTAGCAAATTTAAATGTAAGATCTAATGGGTTTGGTACAGTTGAGCTAACTTTAAAATTAAAGTCGTC